>Ga0006562J51391_1001261_pt1 | contig 18033 bp, 21 predicted proteins | sample Ararhi6_input_d2_FD_51391 | JGI IMG/M metagenome (IMG submission 51391) | reverse complement strand
GTTTGACTGACTACCTATGATGTATCATAGGATTTTTTTATAAAAACTCGAATTAACAGGTACGTTTTGTCTTGTTTAGTTTTCAAAGATCATCTTCGCCGTTCTTAGCGGCTTTAATAATATAACATTTCGCTTCATCTTATGTCAACAACTTTTTTTAAGTTTATTTCCCGAAGCGTTTGTGTTTGTCACTGTGTGTCAGCGACGATTAATAATATATCACGAAAACATTCTGTTGGTCAACGCCTTTTCAGAACTTTTTTTAAAATAGTTTTATTGTGCATGTTAAACCCTTGTCCTGCATACAATCAAGTAACAATCTTGGACAAGGCAGGAGTGTTTGAATTGAGTCGATTATATGTGTTGCCTATTAAACGGCTGAAGCAAGTAGTCATTATTCTTGTAGCAGCGCTTGCAGCTGCAACCTTTTTTTATGTACAAAAGGCACCGCCGCTGTCGGTATTTAAAACAGAACAAGGACCCCGAGCAATTTATAAAGGAGAGACCTCATCAAAACACGCATCCCTTACGTTTAATATTGGCTGGGGAGACGAGAAGGCTGTTCCTATTTTAAATGTCCTTCGAGAGTACGATATAAAGAACGCCACTTTCTTCCTGTCTGCTTCTTGGGCTGAGCGTCACCCGGATATTGTGAAAAGGATTAAAGAGGACGGTCATCAAATTGGCAGCCTTGGCTATGCATATAAAAATTATAGCCAGCTTGAAGAAAACGAAATTAAGCGTGATCTTGTCCGTGCACAAAATACATTTCAAAAGCTTGGACTGGAAGACATTCAATTATTAAGACCGCCAACTGGGCAATTTAATGAAACGGTATTGAAAATTGCAACACAGTATGGCTATACCGTTGTCCATTACAGCATCAATTCTCAAGATTGGCTGAACCCGGGCGTCGACCAGATTGTTCATAATGTAAATGATCGAATGAAAAGCGGAGACATCATTCTCCTTCACGCCTCAGATTCAGCCACCCAAACCGCTCAAGCCTTACCAGCTATTTTAAAACACTTAAAAGATAAGAATTTAAGAAACATCACGGTTGGCGAACTTATCTCTAATACAAAAACAAAGTCAACTGAGGTTAAGTAGCTTTTGCTTTTGAAAACCGCGGCATAGCTAACAACTGAAACGCATTACAACCTAATAGCGGGAATAGCATTAAATACAGCCAGTCCTCTTCATTGACTCTAAGCGCCGGAAACCATTCTAACGACGTGATGACGACCATGAGAAACATTGCAGAAATAAATGTTTTCTTAGAGGACTGCTGCTGTTTAAAATAAGACACGATCAATGCAAACACACCGATAAAAACAGGCAGCCATAAGTATGGAAGAAATGATTCATTCTCCCCGAAAAACAAAAACCGCAAATAAGCTAAATCAAACAGCACGAAAATCACAAGGAATAACTGAATGGTATTCCATAAAGAATGCGACCTGAAAATCTCCAGTGCAAACCGGTGCACCGTCAAAAAGACAACAAACCCCATCTGACTGATTACACTAAAGATCATCCCCACACCAATAAACCAAAATAACACAGACGCAATCTCTAAAATCTCAAACGATACAAACAGCTTCTGATATTTCCCCCACTCCAGCGCAAAACCTACCACGCTTGTAATGACCGCTCCAACAGCCAGCACAGAGAAGAAAAAACGAACTAAATCCCGACTTTTCATTGAATTGACCCAACCCCTATTTTTGTTATGTATAAATTCACGTGAAACATTCATATTAAAAGTAAGACATGTAACGAAAGGAGCCACAGTATGTCAAAAGGCATCTTGCGTATAATGAGCTGTTTTCTTCTTTTATCTCTAACAGCTTGTGCTCCCAAAACCCAATCCTCATCTAATATGGACTATGACGAAACGAAAAAAATGGTCGTCGATATTTTGAAAACAGATGACGGTAAAAAGGCCATTCAACAGTTATTAAATGACGAGGCAATGAATGAAGCTTTGGTAATGGATGAACAAACTGTGAAAAAAACAATAGAGAAAACACTAACTTCTGATAAAGGCAAAGAGTTCTGGAAGAAGGTCTTTGAGGATTCTAAATTTGCCGAGACTTTCGCAAAATCCATGCAGCAACAGCATGAAAAGATGTTAAAACAATTGATGAAGGACCCTGACTATCAACAAATGATGATGGATATTCTCAAGGATCCTGAAATGGAAAAGAAATACGGTGAACTGGTCAAAAGCAAAGAGTTCAGAAAGCACTTAGAGAAAGTCATCACCGAAACATTGAGCAGCCCTCTTTATAAGAAGAAATTCGAAGATGAGCTAAAAAAAGCAGTCTCTGAAAGCAGCAATGATTCCGGTTCACAAGGAAACGGCAGTTAAACATCACCCGAGTGGCACAAGGTCCACTCGGGCTTTCATTATGCTTTCACTGTTAATTGTTCAATGACTTTATTGGCAATGTGTTGATACACTTCCCCTGTCGGATGACTCGCATCATAGACGGAAGGTGCAAAATCGTCCTCATTCCAATCAGGCTGTCTTAAAGGGATTTGACCAAGGACTGATACTCGCAGCTCCTCCGCCAGCTTGTCCCCGCCGCCCTTTCCAAAGACATATTCCTTCTCACCTGTTTTTTTGCTTTCATAGTAACTCATATTCTCAACGACCCCTAGCACCTCGTGATCTGTTTGCAGTGCCATTGCGCCTGCTCTAGCAGCAACGAAAGCCGCTGTTGGATGCGGTGTTGTCACAATGATTTCTTTACAGCTCGGAAGCATCGTATGAATATCAAGTGCCACATCACCTGTTCCAGGCGGAAGGTCTAATAGTAAGTAATCTAATTCTCCCCACTCTACTTCGTGGAAGAAATTATTTAGCATTTTACCAAGCATCGGTCCTCTCCAAATGACCGGTGCGTTTTCTTCAACAAAAAAGCCCATTGAAATCACTTTGACGCCAAAGCGTTCCACAGGAATAATCTTTTCCCCTTTAACTGTCGGTCTGACGGTGATTCCCATCATATCCGGTACGCTAAAGCCGTAAATATCAGCATCGATCAGTCCCACTTTTTTCCCTAGACGAGCCAGTGCCACAGCCAGGTTAACGGAAACAGTTGATTTCCCAACTCCGCCTTTTCCACTCGCAATCGCTAAGAACACAGGCGGATTTTTAGAGTTGAGCAAATTTTCTTCCTCATCCTGTGACGGCATAAATTTTTCAAGCGTTTCTTGAGGCAGTTCTTCAAAACGAAGTCCTACAGTGTTCGCGCCCGCTGCTTTTAAAGCTTGTACGATGTCTTGCTGCAGCTTCATCTGCTCAGCAGTGCCTGTCTTGGCAATCGCCACTTTTAAGCTCACATGTTCTTTTTCAGGCTTTAGGCTGATTTCCTTGATGGCATCCAGCTCACCAAGCGGTATATGAAGGAAAGGTTCGTCCATCTTCCCAACTAGTTTTCTCACATCATCTTGTCCGATCATAGCAGAACCTCACCCTTTATTGAATTCGTTTACAATTCAAGTATATCATACATATCCTTACAATGTCTGTCCTCTTTGCCTGCGATAAACAGGAAAAAGCCCCTTATTCAGGCGGCTCTTTTTGCTCTGTTAAATATCTGAGAATGCCTTTATAAATCGAAGCAGCAATTTGATCCTGATATTTAGGAGTCGCCAGCTGACCAGCCTCTTTTGGATTCGATAGAAATCCGATTTCGACAAGCGCTCCTGGCTTCGTGACATTTTGCATTAAATAAATCCCGTTGATTCGCTTCGCCTTGCGATCTGTGTTTTCAAGGTTGTTGCGCAATTCATCTTGAATGAACTTCGCTGCTTTTTCATTCTCTTCATACTTTCCGTAAAAGAACGTCTGTGCCCCGCTCCATTTGTTCGATGGGATCGCATTTAAATGAATGCTTAAATAGAGATCCGCTTCAGATTCGTTGATGGCTTTCACACGGTTTCTCAAGTCCTCCGCTTTCTTTCTGGCATAACCCTTTGTATTCTTTGATGATAAATCAGAGTCATCTTCCCGGGTCATGAGAACAAGTGCTCCCTGCTCCTGCAAATAGTCTCTTATCTTCATGGACACATCCAGTGCAATCTCTTTTTCGAGCAACTCGCCGCCAACAGCACCGCCATCTGGACCGCCGTGACCCGGATCTAAATAGATGATCTTGCCGCTCAAAGGCAAGTTCCACGATTTCCACGAATCATCATTTAGAAACTGAAATCTGAATAAGAATAAGAGGACAATAAACCCGATTAAAAACCCTGTCCATTTCAGCTTTCTTTTCATCCCTGTCCCTCCCATACACCATTATTTTATAGATATGGGACAAGGGCTGGAAATATGCTTAGTGCAGGCGAAGCTTATGCCTTTTTTCTGATTCCCGAAAGCCTTCCTGCCACCACTTACTTAAAAATTCCTTCGCAAATGGATACAGACACGACATCTTACGCTCCATTCGAAACATATTCCCCCACGATTGCAAACACCCTGCTAGCTCCTCAACCAGCTCATCTTCTTCATGAACTGACCGCTTTTTTATATCATCGAATGATTCACCATACTTACTCGACTCACCGTATCTCCCACCTGCTAAAAAAGCCTCAATAGCGAAATCAATACAGCCATCACTCATAATCCCAGCTGGATCATCTGCAAATGGGAACAGCTTCCTCGTGAATTTCTCGGAAGCGACCGTCACCTGTTGAAGAGACAATGTACGCAACAGCTTCTTTTCAAGCGTGACATCTCGTTTTGTTTTCAATTGATAAAATGAAAGAACTTCTGCCATGGACTGAACTCCTTTTTTCTTTGTATTGTTCGTTGGTTTGAACAAAACATGCAGTTCAGTAATTGGAAATCAATGAGCTAACGGATTGGAAAATTGTGATAAAATGAACATATATTATAGAAAGAATAGAAAAGGGGCAAAATTCATGAAGAAGTGGATGTATATCCTATTGCTACTAACAGTCGTCTTATCTGGTTGCAACAGTCAAGCAACCGAGCAAAAGAGCGACATAAAAGGAATAGAAGACATATCATTAAAACAGCTCTCCAAACATAAAAATTCTTATATTGGAGACAATGGAGCAGTCGGCGCTATTTTATCAGATCTTCCAGGTAACGTGATTCGCGAGTATGAAATCGTAGATGAAAAAGCGCTAAAAGTGACATACGGCGTGAAAGAAAATACCAATGATACAGAAGAACAATTTGATTCATTTTGGTTTGATAAGAAGGATACGATTGAAAAAAACTACTTATATAATGCATTGGCACTTTTTATTCTTATCGATAACGTGGAGCAAGTGACACTCCAGATGAACGCTAAAGACGAGCCATCCGTCACGTTTAAAAGAAAACAGCTAGAAAAAAAGCTGCCTCACTCTTTTAAAGTGTACAAAGACGATACAGCGCTTTGGCAAAAGGAACTGGTTGATGGAGTTGTGAAGTCAAAAGATAAACGTCAAGATGTATACAAAGCGTTTCCCATCAAGAAATAATAAAAACAGAGGGCGTCACCCTCTGTTTTTTGATAATTATGTAGTAAAAGCTTGAATCAATCGTTGTCGAAAGTTTTGATCTGCTACTATGGTAAGTATAAATTCATCGAACACTTCCCCCATCCAGTGAGAATTCTCCGCTTTCAGGTCATTGATGAATAGAGAAATCGATATAGTTGATGTATCCGTTTTTCGATATAAAGCAGCAGTGACAACAAACAACGTCGATCCACCTTTATACCAAATATATTGATCTGTTTCCGTCTTCAATATTTCTCCCAGCACAATTTGGCTAAAAAGACGCTTTTCTTCTGTTGTTAACAGCTCATCCTGTAGACGTTTCATAAAATGTGCATATTGATTCGTTGTAGACCTTGTCATCTTTTGCGTCAGTAAAGATTGAATACGCAAGCTTAACAAGTTCTTTTTCATCAATTTTTCTTCTAACGCCTTTTTATGCTCCGTGTCATTCTTCATGATATGAAAAATCTCAAACATCAGAGATTTGTATTGTTCATCAGTTACATCGCTTATTTGCTTTAATGCATCCTGCTCATGATCAGATACATAGGCTGGCCACAACACCTTGGGTGTCAGCGGCATGAGTTCATCATGTTCTGTAAGACCTGCTTGTTTCATCTGATCATTGATCTTTTTTAAGTCGAGCAAGTCAATCAAATAATCAGTACAAGCATTCGAACTAAATTGCATCATCCCTTTGGAAACATCTAATAAAGTTGCATGCTCAGAAAAATCGTTGACCTCCAGCCAGTATGTGTGAGCACCGCCATCGGTTCCATCAATATAAAACCGCTCTATATCAGACAATGCCACTTTTTCATTTAGCTTGATGTCACCGCTGGATACAGCTTTAACAAAATGAAACAAAACCATTAATTTCATCGTACTTGCAAGTGGTGTTTTTTGATTACCATTCCATTCTAATATCACATCTTCATTTTCAATAATTGTTACTGATACGTTCTTTTTGTTTTTCCTGACAAATGTCAAAAGATCCTCTTTTGTTTTCTTCAAATGCTTCTCCTTTCCCAACCACTTTAGATTCTCATCTTCAATATAACAAATATTTGAAATAAAGACACAAAAAAGCAAAGGGTTGTGAATACCTTTGCTTCTTGGTGTGTTTATTTACGAAGAAGATGCAGTTTCATCCCATCATGCGTAGCTTCAAATCCCAACTTTTCGTAAAGACGGCGTGCTTCTGGCCTCTGTTTGTCAGTTGTCAGCTGAATCATATGACACCCGCGGTCACTTGCGCGTTGAATAGCCCGTTTGATCAACAATGTGCCAATTCCTCTTCCTCTGTGAGTCGAGGCTGTACGAACTCCTTCTATTGAAGCTCTCCATCCTCCTTGATACGTTAGAAATGGAGTCATTGTTAATTGGAGAACACCGACTACCTCTTCCCGATCACAAGCGACGATTAGTTCAATATTGGGATCCGCTTCGATCGAATGAAAGGCATTGAGGTAGCTTTCTCTTAATGGACGAGAGTAGCGTTCTCTCTTTTGGCCTAATTTGTCATCTGAAAGCATCAAAACGATGTTGTCGAGGTCTCCTTGGACGGCTTCTCTAAATGTCAATTGATTCATATTCAATGAACACACCTCCTATCACGGAATGGAAGCCTTTATTCATTTGCCAAAATACCAATTGATCGCGTTCTCATATAAAATTTTATCCGCCGCTTCCTCATCAAACATCTGTTGAATCAATTCAATATCACCGTATTCAAATGGCCGTTTCGCCCTTGTAGAGGGAAGATCTGTACCAAACATCAGTGCATCAGGATTCGTTTGATAAATAGACGTCAATGCCTGTTCGACCTTTAAATCAACACGCCCAAAGCCAGTCGCTTTCACACGAACCCCTTTATCAACCAGCTTGAGCAAATGCGGCAAACCTTCTTCAGATAAGCCTAGATGATCAATGGAAACGGCCGGCAGCTGTTCAAGCGTTGATGAGATGTCAGGGAGATGCTTAGCGTCTATGTAGAGCTCACTATGCCAGCCCACCAGCTCATACACCCTTCTCGCAAAATAATTGAGCTTCGAAATATCCTCTGAACCGCCCCGCTTCACATTAAAACGTAAGGCCTTTACCCCATGTTGATCCAAATGAACAATCTCAACGTCAGTTGCTGTAAAAGGTAATTGTGTCACACCGCAAAAAGCCGGTCCCATTTCATCTAGTGCTTTCAACAAATAGCCTTGATCAAAACCCTGAAATGACCCTGACACAATCGCTCCACCTACAATCCCCAAATCAGCCGTCTCTCTCCTATAATCATTCACCACATAACTCGGCGGCGTATATCCTTGGTTTTCTTGAATGGGAAAATTAAAATCAATGATATGGAAATGTGCATCAAAGATCCTCATGCCCGCGCCCCTCTTCTGCTTATTTGACCTGATTATATCAATAGAGAAAGCCAAGGGATATTTGGAATGACGAATTACTTCATATCATGAAAACTTATCAAGTTTTCCATTCCTCTCGTAAGATGGCATAATAAAACTCATCCCACCACTCATTTCCTTGTGGTATACATTTTTTAAAATAGCCCTCTCTCCTCATCCCCATTTTCTCCATCACTCTCCATGACGGCACATTTTCAGGCTGACAAGTGGCAATGATTCGATGTAAATTCATTGTGTGAAAACCATGATGTAGGACAGCATACGCCGCTTCAGAAGCAAAGCCTTTGTTTTGATATGCAGAATTGAAGACCCAGCCAATTTCATATGTGTGCTCACCAAAGTAAGGATGAAACACGATATGCCCGATGCATGTATGATCTTCTTTTAATAGAACAGCAAAATTCTTGGCCGTCTCAAGACGATTATTTTTGACAAAATCCCGTGCCTCTTCTTTAGAAAAAACACCTTCTGGCATATACTTCATCACCACCGGATCAGATGTATATGCATAGACATTCTGCCAATCATCCTCAGTAAATGGTCGAATGAGACATCTTTCTGTTGTTAGATTCATCGGACAACCTCCATAGACTTCGTTTTTTTAACAGAAACCTTGATATGATCATATTAATATTGCTAGACCAACTCACTGAACAATACCACACGCTTCAAACAAAATTGGTCAATATCATTAATTATTCATTATATTCGCGGCTAAAAATAAAAAGATTGTAGAAAAACGTCGGCTTCTCTACAATCTAAAGCTTTTAATCATAATAGAATACAAGCTTTTGTTTTAAGAAATATCTAATTACTGAGTTAACGGCTTAATAATATACTCTTCACCGAGATCAATTATATTTAGATTATAGTTTTCAGTCATTTCTTTTATCTCTTCAGGTTCTAAAGATGTTCCTACGATTGACTGTCCCTTTGTTTGTGATAATACTCTAAAAAGTTCTTTTTGACTCTTCACCGCCATTTGTTGCTGCCCCGGTTCATCGAAAACCATTAATCCTGGATGATTACCAGAGAAATTTTGGCTTGCTTTATAAATGGTAATTACATAAGACCAAATTAGACGAATATTATCGCTTGCTGATGAATCAAATTTAATATCAAACCCACTAACAATAGGCGTGTATTTATCATATGATAAAGTAATTTCATTAGTATTAATGCTGGAGAAGTTAAAATTATCCAATAGGGATAGAAACTCTTTTTCGAAATAGGTTAATTTCTTTTTGTCGAGTTCTGAAAAGTAATCTTTTGGTAAGGCCTCTTGTCTAGTTAAATAATCTTTCCACTCAGATACAATTACTTTAAAACGTGTTTCTATTTTCTCAAAAGTACTACTTGCATCATATAACTTATTTATGAGAATTTTTAGTCGCACTAATTCATCCAATTCCTTTTTGGTAGGTAGTCGAGGATTAGAATTCAATTCAGATTTATACAACCTTAACTCTCTTCTGGCATTATCAAGATGTTCAATAATCACTGCTAAATTTGACTGCTTATTTTGTATAACTGTATGTGATTGTTTTATACCGAATTTCAACGTATTAATTTGCTCTTTTATATACGTTATATTTTCTGACAAGTCTAGTGGCTGTATACTTGTTTCAGCAGGCAACAGTGAATCTGCAACAGCTTGACTACAAGTAGGACAGATACCTTTCGAAAAGCTTGAATCAATATCTGAACCGAGTTTGTAAAGCTTCTCAGCTTCTTGGTTTCTTTTTAAGTCTAATTCTAATTTTTTTAGATTTTCTCCCATAGAAATTTGGTTATTTCTTTGTAATAGCAGATCCTGTCTAATATAGTTTATTTCATTTTGCAATTGTAGAACTAAAAGTTCTTGCTCTTTTACTTTCTCTTCATATTGTGAAGCTACTTCTGATATTGCTACAACTCCGTAATTTTCTTTTTCTTTTATTGAACCCTCTAATTGAAATATACGATCAAAAATGGATACTAACACTTTATCATCATTATAAACAGTTAGCGATAAATTATCTAAGGTTATAGGGTTAGCAGGTAGATTAGGAATAGCTGCAGAAATAGAAACTGCCAGCTCTTCTACCTCTCGCTTTAAAGCAGACCATTTATTTGAAAGTAAAGCTTTAATAACCTTCAACTCTTCTCGTTCCTTAGCATTCTTGGTGACATCCATATTCAATAAAAATTCAAAAGCGCGTTTAGATAAATCTCTTATCCCAAAACTCCCTGAAATTGGGGAATAAAAACTACTCCACCCCTTAATTTGTTCGATAAAATATAAAGGAGTAATTGTTTGAAGGTATAGAATTCTGTCACCACCCTCAAATGTTGGAACCTCCGGCAATTCCCATTCTAAATAAGATGATAAAAAAGTATGGAAGCCCGCGTTACCTATTGCTGCCCCCTTCATATGGACATAAAAATCCTTAAAACTAAAATTCCCTTCTCTTGATAATTTAGGCCCATAATGTACTCTAATTAATTTCTCATCTTTATTTTGTGACTTTATCCATCTAGTAAGTGTTATAATTTCCCCCCTATGATTGGATATCTCTAGCTGTACTTTCGATCCTATAATTGCAACTTCTCTTCCTTTAAAAGACAATTTATCTTTTAAAACAGGCTTCATCGTTTTCGCATTTCTTCCACCGAGTACCTCTTCTAAACCCAATACGTATAGTATAGAATTTATCGTGGAACTTTTTCCTTTTGTATTTCTTGCTCTTATAATATTAAATCCCTCTTTAAAAGAAATATCGGTGCCAAATAATCCATCTTCCGTATCGATCGTTATTTTTAGGTGATTCAATTTTATTCGATTCATGAGGGATACCTCTCTTTAAATAATTGCAGTATATATTTATCAGATAGACTCTTTTTTATTGTCTTCAAAAAAACTTTTTCTTTTGAAAATACATCACCTTTCAAAATTTTTTGTGCTAAAAGTTCCCCTTTTTCAGTTAAAGAAAATTTACCCGTTTTCACATTAAACGAAAAAACTTGCATTGCCACTCCATAATTTAAAGCTCGATTTAAAAAGGGGTCAAATCTAATAATTGGAAAGTCTTTTGTTTCCTTTAATTTAAATAATCTCTCGTAACGCTCTTCATTTTGCAAACCCCAATTAAACAACTGTAATTTTAATAAAGAAGCTGTCTTCATAGTCGAAGATAACTCCATAACAAGAATTATTTGGGAAATTCTGTATATCGGCCGCAACTCCGGTGATATCGGTATCTTTTTCCTATTAAAGTTAATTTCTTCTATCTCATCTAATGGTAAATCCATCTTCTACCCTCCAAAATCTAATGGGCACTCAATTAGCCAACTTGCTATTGCTTCATGACAGAGATCATTGTAAACTGAATATTCGAAAATATCATGAAAATTTTCTCCCTGCAATGCTTCTTTGTATTTCTCTAGAGTATTATTTAACAATACTTTTGGTGATAAATCTGTTAATAGTACTTCTGCTTCAAGATGAGTTGCAATGGAATTTTTAATCCTCACTTGTTTCTCATATGCTGAACTATAGGTTTGTTGCATATGATTTAATATTTCCTGACCTTTAATATAATTACGAACTTGCAAATCTATATATCTATTTGTTGTTTGCGCTTTAGAGGACTCATCCAAATTTTCACAAATCTTTCCGATTTTTCTATCTAAAATAATGATAGAAGCGGTTTGACACTGCTTCCAGTTAATAATCTCCTGTTGATTAGGAGCTGGTACTTCAATGCTTATCTTTTCTTTTAGAATTTGCCTTGCTTGAAGAATTTCTTTACCGTAGTATTGTTCATCGTGAACAAGAACATCAAATGAATCATCCAATAGGTCCTTCATAGATGAATCATTTCTATATTCAACAGCTTTTTCATGACAATGAGCAATAAGTGCTTTATTTGTTATTGTTGGGGTAAGAAATATCCACCGTTTAATTTTAACTCCTTGGAAAAAATTTAATAGTTGGTTTTTATATTTTTTTAATTTATTCAAGTCTTTAGTAATTTTATCTCTTTGATGACCATATAACTTAGTAGATTCATATTCTCCATCTGGACAGTAACATTGAAAGACATCTCCCTTTCTCGTGAAACCCTCTATTCCTAAATCACCTTGAGTATGTGCTGTCATCTCTTGATAACCATCTGCTTCATATTTTATTTTCAAGAAAGTTTGACAGTGTTCTTCCCAACTGTCCCCATTGTATGTACCATAAGATGTTCTGTACATATTTGCCCTCCGTACCAAAGTAATATTCCTAATACAATATTACACCTTTTTTACAATTTTATCTATAATTATCATAAATGATATTTAAAACAAAAAACCCCTTACTCTTAATGAGCAAGGGGTAGATAAGAATATACAAGCAATTAACGTTTTGAGAACTGAGGTGCGCGACGTGCGCCTTTAAGACCGTATTTCTTACGCTCTTTCATACGAGAGTCACGAGTAAGAAGTCCAGCACGTTTAAGTGGTGTACGGTACTCAGGATCTACTTCTAGAAGAGCACGAGAGATACCGTGACGAATTGCTCCAGCTTGACCAGAGAATCCACCACCGTGAACATTTACAAGAACATCGTAGCTGTTAGCTGTTTCTGTGATGTTCAAAGGTTGTTTCACGTCTTCGATTAAAGCAGCGAATGGAATGTATTCAGTAATTTCACGATTATTAACGACGATACGGCCTTCACCTGGAACTAAGCGAACGCGCGCTACAGAACTTTTACGACGACCTGTACCGTAATATTGAACCTGTGCCAAATTGTTAACCTCCCTTATAATTAACCGCGAAGTTCGTAAACTTCAGGTTGTTGTGCTTGATGTGGATGCTCAGAACCACGGTACACATTTAATTTTTTGAACATTTGACGACCTAGTGGACCCTTTGGAAGCATACCTTTGATAGCAAGCTCCAACATTTTTTCAGGGTAGTTTGTACGCATCTCAAGAGCAGTTCTTTGTTTCAAACCACCTGGGTGCATCGTATGACGGTAGTAAATTTTGTCCGTCAATTTCTTACCAGTTAATTCGATTTTCTCAGCATTGATGATGATCACGTGATCACCTGTGTCAACGTGTGGTGTATAAGTTGGTTTGTGCTTACCGCGCAAAAGTGATGCTACTTCAGTAGAAAGACGACCTAGAGTCTTGCCTGCCGCATCAACCACTAGCCATTTGCGCTCAATTGTGCTTGCGTTCGCCATTGGTGTTGTACGCATGAGTTTCCCTCCTAAATAAATCAATGAATTTTCCTGAATCAAATGCTACGTTCTATTTCAAAACACAGATAAGTCTTCCGGGGCTTATTTGTGGGGTTGAAATACATACCATATGATATCTTATAACTTTCTGCTTCCTATGTCAAGAACATGTTACACCTGGTTTAGTTGTCATAGAAAACTTCCCATAAATACAGTCCGTGACTGGGCGCAGTCTTGCCTGCCGCTTCGCGATTTCGGGCGGCAAGCATGGCTTTTATCTCCTCAGGGTGAAATTTACCAGAACCAATTTCAAGTAACGTGCCGGCTATAATTCGCACCATGTTGTATAAAAAGCCATTCCCTCTCACACGCATTTCAAGCCCGTCTGAGACGTTTTTCCACTCAAGGGCGTAAATCTCCCTCACCTTGTCTTGAACCTCTGTATTGGCCGCACAAAAGCTTGTGAAATCGTGTGTGCCAATGAGGTGCCCAGCAGCTTCTCTCATTTTGTCGACATCCAACGGGTAAGGATAGTGACAGGCATACTGTCTCGTAAACACATTTTGGTGCGTTTCCGTTGAGACCCTATAACGGTACTCCTTCGACACAACACCAAATCTGGCATGAAACGACTCATCCACTTCTTCAGCCTTTAGAACACGAATGTCATCTGGCAGCAAGCTGTTGAGGGCAAACGGCCATCTCTCCATCGGGATGGCAAGCGGGGTGTCAAAATGGATGACCTGCCCCTTTGCGTGAACGCCACTGTCTGTCCGGCCAGAAGCCACAATCGGAATTAGTTCGTCTTGTTTATGCATTCTAGCAAGGGCAGATTCAATCTCCGTCTGAATGGTTCGCTGTCCTGGTTGCACTTGATACCCTTTAAAATGTGTCCCATCGTATGATACGGTACATTTTACTTTCATCTAGGCATCACCTAATTTCTAAGCAGCACAAGGAGTGCTGTTAACAGGATGAATAAAAGCAACGTGAACGTGTCTTTCATGCCCCAGACAAGCTGACGGTATTTCGTACGCCCTTCTCCCCCGCGGTAGCCTCTCGCTTCCATAGCGGTCGCCAATTCCTCCGCACGCTTAAACGCACTGACGAAAAGCGGGACAAGCAATGGAACAATCGCTTTTAAACGATCTTTCACGGGTCCGCTTGTAAAATCAACACCTCTTGCCATTTGTGCTTTCATGATTTTGTCTGTTTCTTCGAGTAAAGTCGGAATAAATCGAAGAGAGATAGACATCATAAGAGCAAGTTCATGAACAGGTAGCTTGATTTTACGGAAAGGATGCAGCAGCTTCTCCATACCGTCTGTCACTTCAATAGGCGTTGTGGTCAACGTCAGAAGTGTTGTCATCATGATGAGATAGACAAAACGGAGTGAAATGAAAATCCCCTGTTTTAGACCTTCTTCATAAATATTCAGAAAACCAAAGTGAAAGAGCAAAGCGCCATCCTTTGTCATGAAGATATGCAGAATAAAGGTAAACAGAACAATCCAAAGGATGGGTTTCATTCCTTTGAGAATAAAGTACAGCGGCACCTGAGACACCATCACCACAAGGATCGTAAAGACCCCTAAAAGCCCGTAAGTGATGTAGTTATTCGCAAAAAAGACAATAAAGACAAAAAAGAAAATTGATAACAGCTTTGTCCTTGGATCAAGACGATGGACAAAGGATGTACCTGGCACATATTTGCCGATAATCATACTATCCATCATGATGTCGTGTCCTCCTGATATAAAGCTGTTAAGGCTTCTGCCATTTCATCCATGGTCAGAAGCGGTCTTGGAAACGTCAGCCCCAGCTTTTCTTCGACAGCCTGCTGGAATTTGATCGTTTCCGGGAGGTCCAGTCCGAAAGAAGACATGTCGGTACGATTGGCAAATAGCTCCCTCGGCGTACCTGTCGCCTTCACTGTTCCTTTGTGCATCACAATCATTTGATCCGCATAATGAGCGGCATCTTCCATACTGTGTGTCACAAGGATCGTCGTCAGGTTGGCTTTTTGATGAAGCTCATAGAACATGTCCATGATTTCTTTACGTCCGCGTGGATCTAATCCCGCAGTCGGCTCATCAAGCACAAGCACTTCTGGCTCCATCGCTAGAACACCTGCAATCGCCACACGTCTCATTTGACCACCACTTAATTCAAAGGGGGATCGAGATAACAAGGATTCAGGAAGGCCTACAAGCTTCAGCATCTCTTTAGCCTTGGCTTCCGCCTTTTCCTTTGGAACACCGAAATTCATCGGACCAAAACAGATATCCTTTAGAATCGTCTCCTCAAAGAGCTGATGTTCAGGAAACTGAAACACGATGCCGACCTTTTTTCGAAGGGGTTTCATATCCTTCTGTTTTTTATTGGCTTGTAAGACCGTATCTCCAAGCGCAATGCTCCCTTTTGTTGGCTTGAGCAGTCCATTTAAGTGCTGCAGCAACGTCGACTTGCCGGAACCCGTATGACCAATGACAGCAACATAGCTGCCTTCTTTGATGGAAGCATTGACATCATACAAAGCGAGACGCTCAAACGGCGTTTTCATTTGATAACGATGCTCTAATTCTTTGATCGTAATGTCCATAGCTCTTTCACCAATCCTTCTTGTGTCAAATGGGCATTTGCAAGCGGCACACCTTGCTGCTTCAATTGCTTACTCAACCGGTAGGAAAATGGCAGATCAAGTCCAATCTGAACCAGCTGTTCATCTAGTTCAAATACTTCCTCTGGTGTTCCCTCGGCAAATTTCTTCCCGCCATTCATCACAATAACGCGGTCTGCCTTCGCAGCCTCGTCTAAATCATGTGTGATGGAAATGACCGTGACCGTTCCTTGTTCCTTCAGCAGTCTGACGGTTTCTAGCACTTCTTCACGGCCAATCGGATCAAGCATTGATGTTGCTTCATCCAAGATCATGATGTCAGGGCTTGCGGCAAGTACACCTGCGATTGCTACTCTCTGCTTTTGCCCGCCTGATAGATGGTGCGGCTCTTGATCAAGAAACTCCTGCATATTGACCTGTTTGACAGCCCAATCTACACGCTCTATCATCAATTCCCGCTCAACCCCGTTATTTTCTAAACCAAAAGCCACATCATCACGAACCGTTGAGCCAACGAATTGGTTGTCTGGGTTTTGAAAGACCATGCCGACCTTTTTGCGAATATCCCAAACACTTTCTTCTTTCAGCTCAATCTCACCAACCTTGACCGTTCCTGCATCCGGTAAAATGAGCCCATTCAGTACTCGGGCAAGTGTGGATTTACCTGAACCGTTGTGGCCAACAATGGCAAGCCATTCATTTTGATTCACATGCAATGACACTTGGTCTAAAGCGGGCTTGTCCGCATCTTTGTGATAACGAAATACAATGTCTTTTACGTCAATTAATGTCTTCTCCATCTCTACCGGACCTCCTCTCAGCTCAACCTCTACTTTGCCTGTTGCTAAAAAGCCGTAGTATCTAAAAAAGGGCATAGATCCAGTTATGAACTGTCCCGCCCTTTCTTAGATACACGATATGTGATTAAACTAATTCAATGACAGCCATTGGTGCGCCATCGCCGCGACGAGGTCCAAGCTTCATGATACGAGTGTATCCACCTTGGCGATCTTCGTAGCGAGTTGCAACGTCAGCGAATAATTTTTGAAGTGCATCTTGGTTTGTTTCAGCGTTAGCTACTTCGTTACGAATGTAAGCTGCAGCTTGACGGCGAGCATGAAGATCTCCGCGTTTGCCAAGAGTGATCATTTTTTCAACTACAGAGCGAAGTTCTTTCGCACGTGTTTCAGTTGTTTCGATGCGTTCGTTGATGATCAAATCAGTCGTTAGGTCACGAAGCATTGCTTTACGTTGTGCACTAGTGCGTCCTAGCTTTCTGTATGCCATGTGATGTCCCCTCCTTAATTAGAGATGCTGTATGAATAAAAAACACACGAAAATCCTAGTTCACAATGAAACTAGTCAATCGTCTTTACGAAGACCCAGTCCAAGTTCTTCTAGTTTCGCTTTCACTTCTTCAAGAGATTTACGTCCAAGGTTACGAACTTTCATCATATCCTCTTCTGTCTTGTTAGCAAGCTCTTGAACAGTGTTAATACCCGCACGCTTCAAACAGTTGTAAGAACGAACAGAAAGATCAAGCTCTTCAATTGTCATTTCAAGCACTTTTTCTTTTTGGTCTTCTTCTTTTTCAACCATGATTTCTGCATGCTGAGCTTCGTCAGTTAACCCAACGAAAATATTTAGGTGTTCAGTTAAAATCTTAGAACCTAGAGCGATCGCTTCTTTCGGTCCTGTGCTTCCATCAGTCCATACATCTAGTGTTAATTTATCATAGTTTGTGATTTGCCCAACACGGGTGTTCTCCACTTGATAAGTTACACGAGATACAGGTGTATAGATTGAGTCGATCGGAATCACGCCGATAGGCTGATCGTCTCTTTTGTTTGCATCAGCAGGATTATACCCGCGACCTCTTTGTGCAGTCAAACGAACACGGAAGCTCGCATTTTTGCCAAGAGTTGCGATGTGAAGATCTGGATTTAAGATTTCAATATCGCTGTCGTGTGTAATATCAGCAGCTGTTACAGTTCCTTCATCTTGTACATCAATTTCAAGCGTCTTCTCTTCTTCAGAGTAGATTTTGAGTGCAAGCTTTTTAATGTTTAAGATAATCGTTGTAACATCTTCAACCACGCCTTCGATCGTTGAGAATTCGTGTAAGACACCATCTATCTGGATCGATGTTACAGCTGCACCAGGAAGTGAGGATAAAAGGATACGACGAAGGGAGTTCCCTAAAGTGGTACCATATCCACGCTCAAGTGGCTCTACGACAAACTTGCCATACTT
>Ga0006562J51391_1014374_pt1 | contig 18050 bp, 20 predicted proteins | sample Ararhi6_input_d2_FD_51391 | JGI IMG/M metagenome (IMG submission 51391) | reverse complement strand
GGTACCCAGAGGACTTCCAGCCGAAGCACGTCCTGCGCAGCGCGCCCTGGTTCTTCGAGAACTGGGATGCCGAGTACGCGGAGCAGCTCGTGGACGAGTTCCGGCTGCCCCTCAACCGGCGCATCAAGAAGCTCTCCCGCGGGCAGCTGTCGGCGATCGGCGTGATCGTCGGACTGGCGTCGCGCGCGCCGCTGACGTTCTTCGACGAGCCCTACCTCGGGCTGGACGCCGTCGCGCGCCAGCTCTTCTACGACCGCCTCCTCGAGGACTTCTCCGAGCATCCACGGACCGTGGTGCTCTCGACCCACCTGATCGACGAGGTGGCGAACCTCCTCGAGCACGTCATCGTCATCGACCAGGGCCGCATCCTGATGGATGAGGATGCCGAGACCCTGCGCACCTCCGCCACCACCGTGGTCGGCCCGCGCGGAGCCGTCGACGAGTTCGTCCGCGCACGCGAGGTGCTGCACCGCGACGGCGTCGGCGGCCTCGCCTCCGTGACCGTCGCCGGCCTCAGCGCCTCCGACCGTTCCCAGGCAGCGGCGGCGGGGCTCGAACTCGCGCCGGTGTCCCTCCAGCAGTTGATCGTCCGGAAGACCGACGTCCGTGAGACAGGAATCGAGCAGACCGCATGACCGTCGCGAACCCCGCACCCGCGTTGATCGCCGCTCCCCCGCTGGGGCGCCGCGTCTGGCGCGTCGTGCGCCTCAACCTCGTCAACAAGTGGACCGTGATCTGGATCCCGGCCATGATCATGTTCTTCATCGGGCTGGTGAACTGGCTGATCTGGTGGATCATCTGGGCGGCGACGAGCCCGGCCGACCGTGCCGATGCGATGGACGGCACGCAGTGGAGCGGCGGCGCGTTCTACATCTTCGTCTACATGCTCGTGGTGGGCATCCAGGTCATCACGGGGACGTTCCCCTTCGCGCTCGGCTACAGCACCACCCGGCGCGACTTCGCCCTCGGCTCCGGGCTGACCTTCCTGATGCTCGCCGCCGGTTACGCCGTCGGGTTCACCCTGCTCTCGGCCATCGAGGAGTGGACGAACGGCTGGGGCCTCGGCGGCCACCTGTTCACGTCGGTCTACTTCGACGGGGAGAGTCTCGGCGGCCGCCTCTTCACGGTGTTCGCCACCATGCTGTTCTTCTTCGCCGTCGGTGCGTTCTCCGCTGCGCTCTTCATGCGCTGGCGGATGAACGGCATCCTCGCCGCCGGTGCGGTCTTCATCCTGCTCGTGGTCGGCGCCATCGCGCTGATCACCCTCACGCAGAGCTGGCCGGCTGTGGGCGACTGGTTCGCCGCGAACGGCCCCCTCGGTGTCTCGGCGTGGCTGCTGCTCCCTACCGCGGTGGCGGCGATCGCCGGGTACGCGGTGCTCGGGCGGGCGACCCCGCGCAGCTGAGCGGACCGGCGGATGCCGGGCATGGACGTGGCCGGGAGTCTCGCACTCCCGGCCACGGTTTCATGCCATCGGCCTCACTCGGCCGGCGCGGTCTCCACGCCGTCCGACGATGTCGTCGAGGTCAGGCTAAGCCGCTCCTGCGACGCGCGACAGAACGTGCGGTGAACTCATAGCGGGATGCGAGAACGCGCTCACCGTTCGCTAGCGTGTCTTCCGTGCTGGGCTACCTGTTTCTCGCCGTCGCCATCGCGACCGAGGTCGTCGCGACGACGTTCCTCAAGTTCACCTCCGGCGACAACCCGAAGTGGTGGGCGTTCGTCATCGTCGTCGTCGGCTACGTCGCGTCGTTCTTCGCACTGTCGTTGGCGCTCGGCCGCGGCGTGCCCCTCGGAATCGCGTACGCGATCTGGTCGGCCGTCGGTGTCGCGGCGATCGCGATCATCTCCTGGGTGTTCTTCAAGGAGTCGCTCACCTGGGTGCAGATCGCCGGACTTGTGCTCGTGATCGGCGGCGTCGGACTGCTCGAACTGGGCGCGAAGCACCCGGCCTAGCGGTCGGTCAGGCCGAGCCGACGAACGCGCCGAGCGCCTCGTCCAGCGTCCGGGCGGGGGCGATGTACTCGTAGCGGGCGCCCTCCCCGGCCGGGATGTACTCCCCCTCCGGCGTGACGGTCACCGCGCCGAGCAGCCGGCCGCGGCCGAGCTCCGCATCCTCGTCCGGGAACGAGTGGTCGTAGACGTCGTAGCGATCGCCGTCCTCGTAGACGGTCAGGTCTTCCAGCAGCGGCATCAGAACCTCCTCGTGAACGGCAGCGGTTTGCGCATCCGGATGAGCAGCAGCAACGGCACCAGCACGTACGGCCCGTTGTAGAGCAGGAAGACGACCGGGTTGGGCGTGCGCTGCCCCACCGGACCGAAGAACTCGACCCCGAAGATCGGGATGGCCGTGAGGCTGATGATCATCGTCGCGTAGATCACCGCGAACAGCTGGATCCAGTTGAAACCCTTCACGAGGCAGACGACCAGGAGCACGTAGAACGGCAGATAGACGAAGGCGCTCGTCCCGGTGATGAACCGCAGCCAGAGCGGCTCCTGCATGTAGAGCGGGTCGTACTGCGACGAGTACGTGTAGTTCCACTGCGCCAGGATGTTCGTCGTCGTCGCGGTCTGCGGGATCCCGAGCGTCGGGATCGCGTCGCTGATGATGCAGGTCACGATGAACAGCGAGAACATCACGATGAAGAAGATGTCGACCGGACGCTTGCGCAGAGGCAGGTTGGCGGGCGTCACCGGTGCGGTGGCGACTCCGCTCGTCGCGGTTCCAGGGGTCACGGTGCTCACGCGGCGAGCCTAGCGCCCGTCAGCCGGTGTAGCCGACGTTGAGGAGCACCTGTTTCGCCAACGCCGTCTGCTGCTCGGGCGTGACGCCGTCGTAGCCGTGCACCTGTACCCAGCCGCCGTCCGCGATCACATTCAGCTCGCCGTCCGGGCTCCGGTACGCGGATGCCCCGACTCCCGGAACGTCGACGGATCCCGCTGGGCGCACCTTCTTCGCGTACTCCGCCCCTCCTGGCAGTACGCTGACGCTGATCGAGGCAGTGTCCGATGCATCCTCAGACAGCCACGTGCACCAGTACCCGCCGACCTGGCGGTCGATGTCGAAGAGCGACACCGAGTATTCCCCGGCATCGCTCTTGACCTCCCGCGCGGAAGGCAGGCCGCCGAGAGAACCGAGCTGGTCCGCCGTGGCCAGCCCGTCGCATCCCGTCGCGCCGGTCAGGGTCGGAGACGGCGTCCACAGCGGACCAGGGGATGCGAGAGCNGAGACCACGCCGGAGACCTGATTAAGGGCGATGGCGTCCGCGTCGGACGGGAAATGTGCGCCCAGCCCGGCCACGAGATTCGCGGCGACCCCGTAGTGCGGGGTCAGGAAGAAGAAGCCGACGGGCCTGTCCTGCACCCGCAACGTGTACGAGTCCGGTCCGCCCGCCGGGTAGTGGATCCCTGCGCCCTGCTCGCCGTTGAGGAACCCCTCGAAGCCCTCGCGCGTGACCTCGGGACCGACCGTCACGACGAGTCGCAGAAGATCGGCGCTGGACACGTCGGCACCGTTCGACCACGAACAGGTGAGCGCACCGACGCGCTCGTTCATCCACGACGACAGGTACGGGGTGTGCGACGCCTCCTCGGGAACGAGACCCGTACCGATCCGGGCGAGCACTCCCGCCGGCACGAGCTGGTCGCATGTGGTCGGGACGCGGACGGGCTGCGTCGTGATGACCGGGGTCGGCGTCGGAGTGGGCGACGCCGTATGCGGCGTCGGCTGAGCCCCGGGAACACTATGTGCACATCCGGTCAGGACCAGCGCCAGCGCAGCGGACACCACGAGACTTCGAGCAATGCGCCCGTTCATATTCCCCCCTCGGCATGCGCCCGGAACGGGCGCTCAGGAGAACGCTAGTGGATGCCCGAGCCCGTGATACCGTGCGTTGCCGAAGCGTTACTTCAGCGACTTCTGCATCAGCACCGTGCCGAGCCAGCGATCGAACTTGTAGCCGACGCGGCCCATCCGGCCGATCTCGGTGAAACCGAAGTTCTCGTGCATCCGGATGGACGCCTCTGCGCCCTTGTCGGCGATCACCGCGATGATCTCCTTGAGTCCCGCCGCCTTGGATCGGTCGATCAGCTCCTGCATCAGGACCGGACCGAGGCCCTTGCCGGTGGATGCGGCGCCCAGGTAGATCGAGTTCTCGACCGTGAACCGGTACGCGCGCTTCTGCTTCCACGGCTGCACCAGCGCATAGCCGAGGATCTGCCCGGACGGCGACTCGGCCACGATGAACGGCATCCCGAGCTTCTTGAGGTACGCGTACTTGCTCTTCCACTCGCGCAGCGTCATCGCATCCTCGTCGAAGGTGACGGTGCTGTTGGCCACATAGTGGTTGTAGATCTCACGGATGTGCGGGAGATCCTCGGGCCGCGCCTCGCGGATCGCGTACTCGAACGGCGCCTCGGTGGGCGCGGGCTTCCGCAGGTGCCGCGGCAGCACCCGACGTTCCTGGTATTCCTCTTCCAGCACCCGTTAAGCCTACGTCGCGCGTATTGCGTGCGGGTTACGGTTCGAGCGACCAGTCGACCGGTTTCTCGCCCAGCTTGGTGAGCAGGGCGTTGGCGCGCGAGAAGGGCTTCGACCCGAAGAAGCCGCGCGACGCCGACAGCGGGCTGGGGTGCGCCGACTCGATCACCGGGTTGCCGTCGAGCAGCGGAGTGAGCGTCGCCGCATCCCTCCCCCACAGGATGGACACGAACGGCCGGCCGCGCGCGACGAGCGAGCGGATGGCGTGCTCCGTCACGGCCTCCCATCCCTTCCCGCGGTGCGAAGCCGGCTCCCCTGGCCGGACCGTGAGCACCCTGTTGAGCAGCATGACCCCGTGGTCGGACCACGCGCCTAGGTCGCCGTGCGGCGGCGGCACCACGCCCAGATCGTCGCGCAGCTCGCGGTAGATATTCTGGAGGCTGCGCGGCAGCGGGCGCACGTGCCGGTCGACGGCGAACGACAGCCCGATGGGATGCCCGGGCGTCGGGTACGGGTCCTGGCCGACGATCAGAACGCGGACGTCGGCCAGCGGAGCGCGGAACGCCCGCAGGACGGCGTCGCCGGCGGGCAGGTAGGGGCGGCCGGCGGCCACCTCGGCGCGGAGGAAGTCGCCCATCGCGGCGATGCGGTCGGCGACCGGCTCGAGGGCGGCCGCCCATCCCGGGTCCATCGAACCGTCGGCGGCCAGCTCCGCCAGCGTCTTCGGCACGGTCCCGCTCAGTGGGTCGCGGCCGTCACCGGCGGGAGGGCGGACCACGGGAAGGTGATCCAGCGGTCGGTGCGTCGCCACACGAAGTCGGGCTCGAGCACGGTCCGCGGCTTGGAGTAGAGGCACACGGTGCGGACGTCCGCGCCGGAGGCCGCGATCAGGTCGACGACCATCGCGAGGGTCCGGCCGGAGTCGGACACGTCGTCGACGAGCAGGACGCGCTTGGACTGCAGGGCCGCGGAGTCGAGCATCGGCGGGAGGACGACGGGCTCGGGGAGACGCGTGTCGACGCCCGTGTAGAACTCGACGTTCAGGGCGCCGCACGCCTTGATGCCGAGGGCATACGAGATGGCTCCGGCGAGCAGCAGGCCGCCGCGGGCGATCGCGACCACCATGTCCGGCTCGAACCCGGACTCGACGACCTCGCCGGCCAGATGACGTGATGCTTCACCGAACTCCAACCAGCCGAGGACCTCCCGTTCCGCCTCCTGAAGGACGTCTGCACCGGAATCGTCGAGTTCGCTGGCCATTGCTCTACCGTACCGGGGCCACCCGGGTGTTAGCATCCGCGCATGACTTCGGAGAAGACGTCGGCCCAACGCCGGGCGGCGGTCGTCATCGGCACCACGGCGGGCCTGATCGGCTGGCTCGCCCTCGTCGAGCTGACCAGCGGCATCCTGCAGGGGTACTACGTCCCGCTGATCTCCGACATCGTGAAGCACCTCGGCATCCACGACGCCGACTACAACTGGTTCGAGGCTGCCCAGCTGCTCGTCTCCGCCCTGGTGGTGCCCGTGCTGGCGAAGCTCGGCGACATGTTCGGGCACAAGCGGATCCTGCTGATCGCCACCGCCGTGACCGCCCTCTCGACGTGGTGGCTCGCCTTCGCGGGCGACTTCACGACCTATCTGCTGGCGTTCGCGCTGCAGGGGTTCTACGTGGTCTGGCTTCCGCTGGAGGTCGCCCTGATCTTCGACCGTGGACGCCGCACCGGGACGGCCGCGTCGGGCACGCGACGCGCCGCCGGTCTGCTCGTCGTCGCCCTGGAGGCCGGGGCGATCGTCGGCGCGGTGGGCGCCGGACTGCTCTTCGAGGCCCTCGGCGGGGATGTGACGCTCACCCTCCTGGTGCCGGCGGTGGCGGTCACGCTCGTGTTCTTCGCGATCCTCTTCGGCGTTCCCGAGTCGGAGCCCGTCCCCGGCCGCAGCCTCGACGGCGTCGGCTTCACCCTGCTGGCGCTCGGCCTGCTCCTGATCACCTCCGGCCTCACCTTCCTCCGCCTCAACGGTGTCGGGACGTGGTGGGTGTGGGTGCTGATCGCGGTCGGCGTGCTCGCGTTCCTCCCGTTCGGGCGTTGGGAGCTGCGCCAGGCCGACCCCGCCATCGACCTGCGCGTGCTCCGCCGCCCCACCATGTGGCCGGTGCAGCTCACCGCCGGCCTGATCGGGATCAGCCTCCTCGGCGCGCAGGCGCCGCTCAGCACGTATGCGGGCACGGATCCGGCGAACGGCTACGGGCTCGGGCTCTCGGCCGGCCAGCGCAGCATCCTGATCGGCGCGTACCTCATCTCGATGATCGTCGGAGCGCTGCTGTTCCCGCTCGTGTCGTCCTGGCTGACGCCGCGGGTCACCCTGATCGGCGCCGCCTTCCTCGTCGCGATCGGCTACCTGATGTTCCTGCCGTTCCACCTCCAGACCTGGGAGGTGTTCACCAACATGGCGATCGCAGGAATCGGCTCCGGCGCGCTCGTCGGCGCGCTGCCCGCCGCGGCCGCGGCCGCCGCACCGCGCGGGCAGACCGGCGTCGCCACCGCCCTGACGAACACCACCAAGACCATCGGCGGATCGTTCGCATCCGCCGTCTTCGGCGTCGTGCTGCTCGCCGGCGCCGCCACCGTGACGGCCACGGCCGCCAGCCTCTTCGGCTACATGCTCGTCTGGACCATCTGCGGCCTCGGCGCGCTCGTCGCCGCGGTGCTCCTCTTCTTCGTGCCGCGGCTCGCGTTCGCGGATCCCGAACCCGCCCTGGAGTGACCATGTCCGAGCAGCAGCTCCCGCCCGCCGTCGCCGACGCGCTCACCGCGTTCCTCCTGGAGCAGAGACGCCTCGCGCCCGGACTCGTGAGCCGCGCGATCGTCACCGGATCCGCGGTCGCCGGGGACTGGCATCCGGGAGTAAGCGACATCGATGTCGTGTTCGTCGTCACCCGCGACCCGGTCGACGACCTGCCCGCGCTCGCTGAGCTTCACGCCTCCTCCCAGCCGCACATCGACGGCGTGTACCTGACCGAGTCGGAGATCGCACGCGGGCCGGATGTGGTCCAGACCGCTCCCCAGGTGGTCGAAGGCGTGCTGGTCTCCGCGCTCGCGGGCGCGCAGCTCAGCTGGATCACCTGGCGGGAGCTGGAGTCTGGTGTTCAGGGCATCGTCGACGGCGGCGACGTCATCTGGTCGCCGGTCGCCGACCGCCACCCGCAGACCGCGGAGGGGGTCGTCGCGTTCTCGCGCGACAACCTGCTCGACTACTGGCAGCGGATCGGCGACGGCCTCGAAGCCGAGCTCGCCGACCGGCCGGACGACGGCCCTGTGCGCGCGGAGACCGTGCGCTGGGTGGCGCTCGGCCCCATCCGGCTGGTCGCCACCATCGAGACGGGCGAGGTGCTCTCGAAGACCGCCGCCGCCGCGTTCGCCGCCGAACGCTGGCCGGAGCACGCCGAGCTTCTCGAGCGGGCGGTGCGCGACCGGGCGGGCGAGCGTCAGGAGTTCTCGGTGCAGGACGCGCGCCAGGCCATCCAGCTGCTGCGGGCGTGCGTGGCCGTCGCTGACGGCTGATGCGCTTGGGCCACCGCGTCAGCTCGGGGCGTCGTTCTCCTCCTCCGGGCCGGGATGCGCGTCGTGCGGCCGCGGCTCGTGGTGGCGCAGGTGCTGCGTGCGGTCGTTCAGGTAGCTGACGATCGTCGCACTCGCGGTGCCGACGATCGCGACGCCGCCGATCATGAGGACGACCGCGAGGACCCGGCCCGGGATGGTGACCGGGTAGTAGTCCCCGTAACCGACCGTCGCCATGGTCACGCATGCCCACCACACGGCGTCGCCGAAGGAGCGGATGTTCGATCCCTGCGCGTAGCGCTCGGCTTGAAACTCGGCCAGCGCGATGACATAGATGAACATGACGATGAAGCTCGATGCGATGATGACGATGCGACGCCGCAGGTGAGACCCGCTGTTGCCCTGCAGCCCGTTCAGATGGCGTAGCCCGGTCAGCAGGCGGAAGGGTCGCGCCATCGGGATGAACACCGACAGCANGTCGACCGGATTCCGGCGGATGAATTCACGTTTGTGCTTGGCGAGCAGCAGGCGCATCACGTAGTCGATNAAGAAGAACAGCCACACCGCCACGAGCACCACGATCAGTGTCGCGTGCACGGCGGTCGATTGGGACTCGTCCAGGATGTTCCAGGAGTAGGCGACGAGGAAGAGCGCGCTGGCGGCGATTCCGGGCCAGGCGGTCGCGCGCTCCCAGCGGAGGCGCTTCGCGTCGTCCTCGTCGGTCATGTCAGCCGCGGACCGTCAGCTCGCCCTTGTGCAGCCGGTACGGCGCCGCCTGGGCGACCGGCTTGACCACGATCAGGTCGAGGTCGACGTGGCGGGGGCGGGTGAGCGCGTGGACGATCGTGTCGGCGACGTCCTCGGCCGAGAGCGGCTCGGGCACATCCTCGTAGACGGCATCCCTCCTGGCCTTGTCGCCGCCGAAACGGACCAGGGAGAACTCCTCCGTCGCGACCATCCCCGGAGCGATCTCGACGACGCGGATCGGCTCCCCGTTCAGCTCCAGCCGCAGCACCTCGGTCAGGGCGTGCTCGGCGAACTTCGCGGCGTTGTATCCGCCACCGCCCACGTACGTGGTCAGGCCGGCGATGGAGGTGACCACGGCGATGTCCGCGTGACCCGTCTCGGTCGCGCCGGCCCGCAGCAGCGGGAGGAGGGCGGAGATGACCCGCTTCGTGCCGATGACGTTGATCTCGTACATCCACACCCAGTCGTCGACGCTGGAGGCCTCAACGGAGTCGAGCCCGTGCGCGCCTCCCGCGTTGTTGACGAGCGCGTGGATGCCGCCGGTCGACGCCAGGTGGTCGCGGAGCGCATCCACGTCATCCTGCTTCGTCAGGTCGGCGACGACGAACTCGGCGCCGGTCTCGTCGGCCAGCGCCCGCAGGCGGTCCTCCCGGCGGGCCACCGCCACCACGTCCCAGCCCTCGCTGCGGAAGGCGCGGACCGTCGCCGCCCCGATGCCCGAACTCGCTCCCGTCACGACCACACGTCTGCTCATGCCCTCATTGTCGCGGGTTACGGCGTGTTTCGGATACGTTGCCCGCGCGGGACGGCGCGTCTAGCCTGCTGACAACGGCGGTGGCCGACCGCTCGCAGACCCTGCGCATCATGCGCTCACAGACCCGAAGGAGAGACGCCATGACCGACGCCGCAGACTGGCAGTTCGAAACCAAGCAGATCCACTCCGGCGCTGCTCCCGACCCGGTGACCAACGCCCGCGCGACCCCGATCTACCAGACCACGTCGTACGTGTTCAACAACGCGGAGCACGCGAAGAACCTGTTCGCCCTCGCCGAGTTCGGCAACATCTACACCCGCATCCAGAACCCGACCCAGGCGGTCGTCGAGGAGCGCGTCGCCGCGCTCGAAGGGGGCACCGGCGCCCTCCTCGTCGCCTCCGGTCAGGCCGCTGAGACCTTCGCGGTGCTGAACATCGCGCAGGCGGGCGACCACATCGTCTCCTCCAGCTCGATCTACGGCGGCACGTACAACCTGTTCAAGTACACGCTCGCGAAGCTCGGCATCGAGACCACCTTCGTCGAGAACCAGGACGACGCCGAGGAGTGGCGTCGCGCGGTCCGCCCGAACACCAAGCTGTTCTTCGCCGAGACCATCGGCAACCCGAAGATCAACATCCTCGACATCGCCCTCGTCGCCGAGGTCGCGCACGAGGCGGGCGTCCCGCTGATCGTCGACAACACGATCGCGACTCCGTACCTGATCCGCCCGTTCGAGCACGGCGCCGACATCGTCGTCCACTCGGCGACCAAATTCCTCGGCGGTCACGGCACGGTCATCGGCGGCATCATCGTCGACGGCGGCTCGTTCGAGTGGTCGAAGAACGTCGAGAAGTTCCCGGGCCTCACCGAGCCGGACCCGTCGTACCACGGCGCCAGCTACACCGCAGCGGTCGGAGACGCCCTCGCCTACATCATCAAGGCGCGCGTGCAGCTGCTCCGCGACCTCGGTGCGGCGATCGCACCGGCGAGCGCCTGGCAGCTCATCCAGGGCATCGAGACGCTGTCGCTCCGCGTCGAGCGTCACACGCAGAACGCGCAGGAGATCGCCGAGTTCCTCGAGTCGCACCCCGATGTCGCGTCGGTCAACTACTCGGGTCTGCCGACCAGCCCGTGGTACGCGACGGCCAACAAGTACGCCCCGAAGGGTGTCGGCGCGGTGCTCTCGTTCGAGCTCAAGGGCGGTGTGGATGCGGGCGCTGCCCTCGTCGACAACCTCTCGCTGTTCAGCCACCTGGCGAACATCGGCGACGTCCGCAGCCTCGTCATCCACCCGGCGTCGACCACGCACTCGCAGCTCACGCCCGAGCAGCAGCTGACCGCCGGCGTCACCCCGGGCCTCGTCCGCCTCTCGGTGGGTCTGGAGAACGTCGACGACCTGAAGGCGGACCTCTCCGCGGGTCTCGCCGCCGCGCGCTCCGTCGCCGAGGCCGCCCGCGCGTAACCCTCCGCCCCTCCGCTCGGCGCGCACCGTCGAGTACGCAAAAACTGCACGCGAGACTCCGGTTTCGCGTGCAGTTTTTGCGTACTCGACGGTGGGCGGGAGTGCGCGGCGTAACAGAGCGAGGGCGGAGCGCGACGTCCGGGAGAATGAGCGGTATGGAGTGGCAGACATCCGCCGACACGGCGCCGTCGAGTTTCATCACGGAGGCGCAGGCGAGGACGCTGCTCGGGAAGCCGCCGGCGAGCGGCGCCTGGAAGGAGTCCGATCCGGCCGGCGACCGGCAGTTCGCCGGGATCGGCGCGTTCTCCTTCGAGAGCGGCGAGACCCTCCCGTTCGTCCGGGTCGCCTACGAGACCTGGGGCACGCTGTCGCCGGAGCGCGACAACGCCGTGCTTGTGCTGCACGCCCTGACGGGTGACTCGCACGCGGTCGGGCCCGCCGGCCGCGGACACCGCACGGCCGGCTGGTGGCAGGGCATCATCGGCCCCGGCAAGGCGATCGACACCGACCGCTGGTACGTCGTGGCGCCGAACATGCTGGGCGGCTGCCAGGGCACGACCGGTCCCGCCTCCCTCGCCCCGGACGGCGCCGAGTGGGGCGCCCGCTTCCCGTTCACGACCATCCGCGACCAGGTCGCCGCGCAGGCCGCTCTCGCGGACGCCATCGGGCTGGACCGCTGGGCTGCGGTCGTCGGCGGCTCGATGGGCGGGATGCAGGCGCTGGAGTGGGCGGTCATGTTCCCGGAGCGCGTCGAGCGGCTCGCGGTGATCGCCGCTCCCCCGTATTCGACCGCCGACCAGATCGCCCTCAACTCGGTCCAGATCGAGGCGGTGCGCACCGATCCGCTGTTCCGCGGCGGCCAGTACTACGACGCGGAGGACGGCGACGGTCCGCACCGCGGGCTCGCGCTCGCCCGGCGGATGGCTCTGCTGAACTACCGCAGCCCGTCCGAGCTGAACGAGCGCTTCCAGAGGGCATGGCAGAGCGAGATCAGCCCGCTCGGCGGCGGCGGACGGTTCGCCGTCGAGTCGTACCTCGACTTCCACGGCAACAAGTTCACGCGCCGCTTCGACGCGAACAGCTACATCACGCTGGTGGAGGCGATGAACTCCCACGACGTCGGACGCGGGCGCGGTGGCCTCGCCGCAGCGCTGTCGCGGGTGACGGCGCGCACCCTCGTCGTCGGCATCGACAGCGACCGCCTGTTCCCGGTCGAGGGACAGGAGCAGATCGCCTACCATGTTCCGGTCACGCTGGACGGTAGAGTTCCAGTGGTGATCCGGTCGGACTTCGGCCACGACGGGTTCCTGATCGAGGACGACGCCGTCAGCGCCCAGCTGAGGCGGCTGCTCGACGTGTGACGGAGGACGGAGGGGCATGTCGCGCATCCAGAAGGAGCGTGATCGACTCCTCGCTGCGACGGCCCGCACCGTCGGGCTGACGGCCACGGTCACAGCGCTCTTCTGCCTGAGCATCCCGGGCTCGCTTCCGCTCCCCCTGTACCTGGCGTCGCTGGTGCTCATCGTGTGCCTCGGCTACGCGCAGTGGCAGTTGGCCGGCTTGCTGCGACTGACCCTGTGGATGTGGGTCATCGTGGTCGCGGGCGTCGCGCTCATCCTCATCCACCTGCTGCCGGGAACCGCCCTCGGGCCGTCCGCGATCAGCGCTGTCAGCGTGATCGGCGCGGCATCGGTCGCGTGCGTGTGCGTTGTCGGCGTGAGCTCCCGCAGCCGGCTCGTGCTGCTGGTGGCGGCCGCGGCCGTGACGGTGACCGCGCAGGGCGTCACGCTCGGGGTGACCCAGTCCCGCATGGTCGAGACGCTCGTGTTCACGATGACCGGGTGGATCGCCCTGACCGCCACCGGCGTCTGGCTGTCACGCACCGTCCCGCGGACCCTCAAGCGCATCTCGACGATGAGCCGCGCCTACCGGGTCGAGCGCCAGGCGAGCGAGACGGAGGCCCGCCGTCGCCAGAGCGCGCGGCTGCTGCACGACACGGTGCTGGCGACCCTCACGCTCCTCGCGCACTCCGGTGTCGGCGTCAGCCACGGCGCCCTCCGCGAGCAGGCCGCCGAGGATGCGGCTCTCCTCCGGCAGCTGCGGCTCGGCTTCACGCCCGACCCGGCCCGGTCCGGCGACTACAAGCTCAAGCCGGTCGAGGAGTCCACGCTGGGCAACACGCTCGAGTCGGTGAAGCAGCGCTTCCGCCGCATGGGGCTCGAGGTGAACTGGCACGGCGCCGGTCAGGTGCTGCTCCCCAGCGACGTGCTCGACGCGTTCCTCCTCGCCCTCGGCGAGTGCCTGGAGAACGTACGCAGGCATTCGGGCGTTCTCGAGGCGCACGTGACGATCACGGACGACGAGACGAACGTGCGCGCCATGGTGACGGACGCCGGCAAGGGGTTCGACGTCGCCTCCATCGACACCGGGAGGCTGGGCTTCACCGAGTCGATCGTGGCGCGCCTCCGCGATGTTGGCGGCAACGCCCGCCTGTTCTCGTCGCCCGGCAGCGGGACGACCGTCGTGCTGGAGGTGCCGAAGTGACCCGGGTCGACGAGCGGACCGTTCCCCGCAGCCCGTTGGCGCGCGGCGCCGCCGGGGACGAGCGGGATGCGCTCGGCCGCGCACGCCTCGACCTCGGCTTCAACGTGGCGACGGTCGCCTTCATCGCATTCCTGCTCACGCTGTTCGGCCTGAACATCGCCGAGTACCCGCTGCTGGGCTTCACCGTGACCGCCTGGGTGCTCGTCGCCGTGACCCTCGTGGCCGCCCTCGTCCTCCGTTTCCGGCTGCCCGACGAGCTGCCGTCGTGGCTCTTCCTCGGTGCGTTGGGCGTCTGGGCCGCCGCTGTGGCGCTGGACATCGCGGGCACCTGGCCGATCGGCGGGGCCATCGTCCCCCTGACGGCGGCCGCCGCAGTCGGCCCGACGCTGCTGCTGTGCGTTCCGGTGCGCCCGGCGCGCGACATCGTCCTCGCCACGGCGGTGCTGGGGGTTGTGCTCGCCGTCGTCGAGATCTGGCGGTCGCTGCCGAACCTGCAGCTCCTCGGCCCGGGTCTGGTCACGGTCGCCATCGCGGTCGCGCCTCCGCTCGTCGGCGTGCAGATCGTGCGGTCGCTCCGCACACTGGTGCAGCTGGAGCTCGACCTCGTCCAGGTGCAGAGCACCGTGGTCTCCCCCGGCTACGCCATCGGGATGCTGGCCTCCGAAGAGCTCGCCCGTCTCGATCTCGCCGCCGAGCGCCTGCTCGACGGCGTCGCCACGGGCCGCACGGCGCTGCCGCTCGACGAGGACACCGCCGACGCCGCGGCCTCGATCGCGACGGAGCTGCGCCTCCACCTCATCCAGGGCCGCCGGGAGACGTGGCTGTACCACGCCGTCACCGAGTCCGCCCTCCTCGGGCCGTCGGTGACGCTGACCGACCCGGACGGTCTCGCCGCCGGCCTCAACCGCGAGCAACGCGACGGCCTCCTCACCGCGGTCTGGCTGCTCATCAGCGACCCGGTCCGCAGCGGGGCCGGCCAGCCGCGGACGCTGACGCTCGATCTGACACGACCGGTCGGCACCTACCCGAGAACGGCGAATCCTGGGGCCACAATGGCTATCGTGATCTCGACCAGCGGTGTGCCGCGAAACGGGGTAGACCCCGCGGCATGGCAAGCTATCCGTAAAGTGGGCCGCTACGTCGAGTCGTTCTCGGGTTCGACCCTGCGCATCGAGATCACGACGGTGAGCGACACATCAGCCGAGCTGGTCTGACCCAGCTGGTTCGATACAGAGAGAGGCACCCCATGGCCGAGGAACCCCCGATCCGGATCGCGATCGTCGACGACCACAAGATGCTGCTGGGAGCACTGACCGAGTGGATCCGCAGTGCAGCGGACGACATCAGCATGGTCGCAGCCGTCGCGAGCTGGCCGGAGCTGCTGACGCATCCCGAGTTCCCGGTGGACGTCGTCCTCCTCGACCTCGACCTCAAGGACAACATCCCGATCTCGCTGAAGCTCTCGACGCTCAAGACGACCGGTGTCGCCACGGTGCTGATGAGCACCTACTCGGAGCCCGCGGTGGTCCGGGAGGCGCTGGCCGCCGGAGCGATGGGCTACCTGGTGAAGAGCGAGGATGCGGAGATGATCGTCGAGGCGATCCGCGCCGCCCGCAAGGGCGAGTCGTTCATCTCGGCCGAACTCGACCTGGCGCTCAACGCCGGCGAGGTCGGCGGCGCCCCCAAGCTGAGCGCGCAGGAGCGTCGCGTCATGGCGCTCTACGGCGCCGGTGAGCCGGTCAAGGCGGTCGCCTTCCAGCTGGGCATCTCGGACGAGACTGCGAAGAGCTACCTCAAGCGCATCCGCGAGAAGTACCGCGTGGCGGGCTACGACGTCGGCACCAAGGTCGCCCTGCGCAAGCGCGCCATCCAAGACGGCATCCTGCTGCAGAACGACTGACGGAACCCGCGTCCGTCAGTCGACGGGCGCGGAGACCGGGGTCCGCTCCGGCCGCTGAGCCGCGACCGAACCGGTGGCGACACCGCGCCGGATGCGCGAGCGGTCGATGCCGAACGAGATCAGCGCCAGCGCGATGCCGCCGAGAGCGAGCAGTCCGCCGACGACGACCGGCGACAGGTAACCCAGACCGGCCGCGATCGTCAGGCCGCCGAAGAACGCTCCGGCGGCGTTCGCGATGTTGAGCGCCGAGTGGTTGAGCGCCGCGGCGATCGACTGGCTGTCGCGCGCCACATCCATGAGCCGGGTCTGGATGGTCGGCGAGAGCGCCGAGCACGCTCCGGACACGACGAACACCGAGATCAGCAGGCCGGGGATGGTGGATGCGGTCAGCCAGAGGGCCGCAAGGCCGACCAGCAGGATCGCGAAGAACAGCAGCATGCTGCGCGGGACGCTGTGGTCGGCCGCACGCCCGCCGAGGATGTTGCCGACCGTCATTCCGAGGCCGGCGAGCACGAGGACCAGCGGAACAGTCGACTCGGGCATCCCGGTGATCGTCGTGACGATGGGCGCGATGTACGTGTACACGGCGAAGAAGCCGCCGAAGCCGACAGCGCCGATGAGCAGCGCGAGCCACACCTGCAGCCGGGTGAACGCCCGCAGCTCGTTCTTCATGGTCGCCTTGGCGTCGCCCGCCTGCCAGGGCACCAGCAGCGCGACGGCGACGAACGTCAGCGCGAAGATCGCGGCGACGACGAGGTAGGCGATGCGCCATCCACTGTGCTGGCCGATCCAGGTGATCGTCGGAACGCCGATCACGTTGGCGATCGTCAGGCCCGACAGCACGAAGGCGACCCCGCGCCCGCGCTTGCCCGGCCCCATCAGCGAGGCGGCGACGAGCGAAGCGATGCCGAAGTAGGCGCCGTGAGGCAGCGCAGAGATGAAGCGCGCGAGCATCACGAGTTGGAACGTGGGGGCGACCGCCGAGGCGAGAGTGCCGACGGTGAACGCCACGAGCAGCCAGAGCAGCAGCTTCTTACGCGGCCAGCGCGCGGCGACCGCCGCGATCGTCGGCGCGCCGACGACCACGCCGAGCGCGTACGCCGAGATGATCCAGCCGGCCTTCGCGTTGGCGTCGGTCGGCGAGGCGGCGTACAGCTGCGGCAGCAGATCGTGCGCGATGTTGGGCAGCAGGCCCATCGCGACGAACTCGGTCGATCCGATGCCGAATCCACCGAGGGCGAGCGCCAGCAGCGCAAGACGGATACGGGCCGACGACAGCTTCGTCGGCCCGTCGATAAGCGGGGTCACCGCACCAGCCTATATCGAATCGTTTCGACCCGCGGCGGTCCCCCTCGCACATTCGGCACGAAAGTGCGGAATGCGCGGCGCAAAGCGCACATTCGGCACGAATCTCGCGACCGCGGGAGAGGAGGAGGAGGAGGAGGCTAGGCGCGGCGGTCGCCGGCGGCGGCGGCCGCGGCCGTCTGCTCCTCGAAGAACTGGGCGACATCCACGTCGCGGGTCTCCTCGGGCTTCGACACCCCGGCCCGCACCGCGCCGACGATGGCGACGACGACGCAGCCCAGCAGGACGCCGCCCACCAGCACCGCGACGATGATCAGGAAGGGTCCGAACTGCACGAACAGGCCGAAGAGCAGGAGCAGGAGGGTGTCGACATCCACGTCAGTCGCCTCGCTCCAGCGCGGCCTCGAGCCGCTGGACCTTGCCGTCGAGCTCGCCGGAGTACCCGGGACGGATGTCCGCCTTCAGCACGAGGGAGACCCGCGACCCGTACCGGCCGACCGCTTCGGTGGCACGGCGGACGACGTCGAAGACCTCGTCCCACTCCCCCTCGATCGTCGTGAACATCGCGTCCGTACGGTTCGGGAGGCCCGACTCGCGCACCACGCGCACGGCCGCGGCGACCGCGTCGTGCACCGACGCGTCCGCTCCCTCACCGCCGCTCGGCGCGACAGAGAACGCCACCAGCATGTCTTCCTCCTTCTTTCAGCGTGCGCTTCCGCCGACCGGCTCGGGATGCGCTCCCGGGGCCGAGCGGAACGGCCACGCGTGGGCCGGAACCAGGTCGCCGGCCGCCTCCTGGCGGTGACGCCGGCGCCAGAGCGCCGCAACGGTCCACCCCAGTATCACGAAGTACATGACGTTGCGCACGGTCAGCACGGCGACCATCCCCGGGTCCGGCACGAGCAGCCAGTCGTACAGGAAGGGATAGAAGACCTGGGTGAGCCCCGCGGTGACCAACACCAGGAGCGCCGGGATGCGGAACCCCCGGCCCTGATAGACCAACCCGATGACGACCGGTGCGGCCAGCCACACGACGTACTGCGGCGAGCCGACCTTGTTGAAGGCGATGAATGCGGTCACCAGAGCGAGCGACAGCTCCGGGAGGATGCGCGTGTACGGGGTGCCCCTCCGGTACGCCCGGACGCCGATCAGCAGAACGACGATCGCGGTCGCCGCGAACAGCGGGTTCATGAGCGCGCCGGCCGCGGCGGTCCCCTGACCGCTGACCTGGAACGTGAGCAGCTGGCGGTCGTAGTAGACCTCCGCACCCGGCACGTGGAAGGCGGCCTGCCACATCCAG
>Ga0006562J51391_1121911_pt1 | contig 18316 bp, 17 predicted proteins | sample Ararhi6_input_d2_FD_51391 | JGI IMG/M metagenome (IMG submission 51391) | reverse complement strand
GCGCGCGACGCCCGTTCCTGCTCGCCGGGCACGGCGCCTGGATCTCGGGCGCCGGCGAGGCGCTCGGCGCACTCGCCGACCTGACGGGCGCCGTGACGGCGTCGACGGCGCTCGGACGCGGCGTCTTCCCGCGCACCGAGTTCGACCTCGGGGTCACGGGCGGGTTCGGCGCCGAGGGGGCGATGGAGCTGGTCCGCGAGGCGGACGTCGCGGTGGTCTTCGGGGCCTCGCTGAACCAGTTCACGATGCGCTTCGGCGACCTCTTCGCCCCGGGCACGCTCGTCGTGCAGATCGACACCGCCCCCGCGGCGACGCACGCGCACGTCGGACGGTTCCTCCGCGCCGATGCCGCCGTCGCAGCCCGCGCCCTCGTCGACGCCCTGGGCGATCTGGACGCGCAGCCCAGCGGCTGGCGGGAGAGCGTCGACCTCGGTCCGCTGCGGGCGCAGGAGCGCGGCGACGAGCTCGCCGCCTGACGGTCGCCTCGACCCGCGCGCCGTCGCCGCCCGGATCGGCGAGCTCCTCCCCGAGGACCGCGTCGTCGTCTCGGACGGCGGGCACTTCATCGGCTGGGCGAACATGTACTGGCCCGTCGCGTCGCCGGACCGGATGCTCATGGTCGGCACGGCGTACCAGTCCATCGGACTGGGATTCCCGTCGGTGCCCGGCGCCGCGCTCGCCAAGCCGGCGTCGACCGTCGTCCTGACGACGGGCGACGGCGGCGGGCTCATGGCCCTCGCCGACCTCGAGTCGGCCGTCCGCGTCGCGGGCGGCCGGGGGGTCGCGGTCGTCTGGAACGACGCCGCCTACGGCGCCGAGGTGAACCTGTACGGGTTGCAGGGTCTGGCGCGCGAGCCGATGCTCATCCCCGAGGTCGACTTCGCCGGGCTCGCCCAGGCGGTCGGGGCCGAGGGTGTCGTCGTGCGGACGCTCGACGACCTCGATGCGCTCGCGCGGTGGGCGGAGCAGCCGGCATCCGACCGCCCGTTCCTGCTGCTGGACTGCCGCGTCTCGACGTCGGTCGTCGCGCCGTACCAGCAGGAGATCATCCGTGTGAACTCCTGACCGGGGACGCCGGCGCGCGCCGCCGAGCGCGGCGCGCGCGGTGTCAGACCGTCGCGGGAGCGTGCGCGGGGAGCATGTTCTGCGCGAAGAACGCGGCCAGGTCCTGCGTCGCCGACAGCGGCAGCACGTGCGCCACATACTGGTCCGGGCGGACGACGACCACGGCCCCGCCCCGGTCGATGCCGCGGGCCTCGAAGATGTCGTCGCGGGGGTCTGCGGCGTAGATCTTCTCGTAGTCGATGAGCTCGAAGGGCCCCACCCGCGGCAGGAAGACGGCCGGGATGTCGCCCATCTCGACCTCGGCGTGGTCCTGCTGGTAGATCGCCTTCACGTCGAACACGCTGTCCGGGTCGGTGCCGGCGGGCGTGAAGGTCTGCAGCGGCGAGTCCGGTGCCGTGCCCATCCACTCCGCCCATGAGCGCAGCGCGGTGGCGTCGCGGTCGGCGAAGGCGTAGATGCGCCAGCGCCCGTCGGCGCGGGCATGGTGCCCGAGCTGGGCCGGGACGGTGTCGGCGATGCGGACCACGGCGTGCGACTTGAACCGCTTGCCCACCGGGTACCCGGTCGCGAGGTCCTGCTGCGACGCCTCGCCGATGATCATCGACGGCGTGTACTGCGTCATGAAACCCGCGGGGAACTCCGCGGTGGAGGTGTAGAACTCCGCGAGCTCCTCGGGGCTGGAGAACTCCTCCGGCTTCTTGGCCATGAGGGTCGACCACTCCTTGTCGAAGTCGATGAGGTTCTGCGCGATGACCTGCCGCTCGGCGGAGTACGTCTCCAGCAGCTTCTCCGGCGCCCGGCCGGTGAGCACCGCGCCGAGCTTCCAGCCGAGGTTGAAGCCGTCCTGCATCGACACGTTCATGCCCTGACCCGCCTTGGCCGAGTGGGTGTGGCAGGCGTCGCCGCAGATGAAGACGTGCGGCGCGTGGTCGGCGCCGGGCTCGACGTCGTCGAACTTGTCCGTCACGCGGTGGCCGACCTCGTACACCGACCACCACGCGACGTCCTTCACGTCGAGCGTGTACGGCGAGAGGATGTCGTTCGCCTTCGCGATGATCGTGTCCAGCGGGGTCGCGCGCACGCGCCCGTTGTCCCCCTCCGGCACCTCGCCCAGGTCGACGTACATGCGGAAGAGATAGCCGCCCTCGCGCGGGATGTGCAGGATGCTGCCCGCCTGTGAGGTGATCGCGCACTTCGTGCGGATGTCGGGGAAGTCGGTGACGGCGAGGACGTCCATGACGCCCCACGCGTGCTGCGACTGTCCGCCGATGTGCTTGCGGCCGATCGCCTCGCGCACCCGGCTGCGGGCGCCGTCGCAGCCGACGACGTACTTGGCGCGGACCGTCCGCTCCTGGCCGGCCCGATCGCCGGCGACGTAGCGGACGACGACCTCGACGGGGAACTCCCCCTCGCCGACCGTGAGACCGACGAACTCGATGCCGTAGTCGGGCGTGATGCGTCCCGGGGAGTCGACGGCGACCTCGGCGAAGTAGTCGAGCACGCGCGCCTGGTTGACGATGAGGTGGGGGAACTCGCTGATGCCGGCCGGGTCGTCGTCGGCGCGCGCCGTACGGACGATCTTCGACGGGTCGGCGGCGTCGGGCGCCCAGAAGTTCATCTCGGTGATCCGGTACGCCTCGGCGATGATCCGCTCGGCGAACCCGAACGCCTGGAAGGTCTCGACGCTCCGCGCCTGGATGCCGTCGGCCTGGCCGATCGCGAGACGTCCCTCCCGGCGCTCGATGAGCCGCGTGGTGACCGTCGGGTACTGCGACATCTGGGCTGCCAGGAGCATGCCGGCGGGGCCCGAACCGACGATGAGCACGTCGATCTCGTCGGGCAGGTCGGCGGGACGGTCGATGCCGGTGCCGGCTGCGGGGAGGTGGCGGGGGTCCGCGGAGATGTACCCGTGGTGGTGGAACTGCATCGTCGTCGATCCTTTCCTCGGACTGCGTCGTCGAGGGTTGTGGTTTCGATCGGCGTGTTCTATATTCGAACGCACCGTTCTACTATTGAACAGATCGTATACGACCGCCTCCCCGCCCGCAAGGGTGAGCGGGAGCGAAGGGATGCCGATGGCCGACGACCGCCGCCCGCCGACCGAGGCCCCGGCGTCCCAGACCCTCAGCCGCGGCATCCGGATCCTGGAGATCCTCGCCGACGCCCGCGAGCCGCTCACGATCGACGAGGTCGCCCGGCTCATGGGCGTCCACCGCTCCATCGCCTACCGCCTCGTGCGGACGCTCGAAGGTCATGCCCTCGTATCCCGCGACTCCGCGGGACGACTCGCGCTCGGCGCGCGGATGGCGGCCCTCGCGGCCGGCGTCGCGCCCGACCTGCAGTCCGAGGCCCTCCCCGAGCTCACCGCCGTCGCGAACGAGCTCGGCATGACGTGCTTCCTCGCCATCCTCGACCGCGACGAGTGCATCACCCTTGCGAGCGTCGAGCCGCGGCACGCGGTGGCCTCCGTCGCGCAGCGCCCCGGCGCACGGCATCCCATCACCGTCGGCGCCCCCAGCAAGGCGATCCTGTCGGCCCTGCCGCCGCGCGACTGGCCGGTCGTGGCGGTGGGCGACGCTCTGCGCGACGAGATCGCGGAGGCTGCGATCCGCGGCTACGCGACGAGTCACGACGAGGTCATCCCGACCGTGCAGGCCGTCTCGGTGCCGCTGCGCCTGCGCGGCGGCAGCCGGCCCGCCGCGATCGCCGTCGTGCATGTCGGCGGCGCTCCGGCCTCCGCCGACATCGCGGCACGCCTGCACCGCTCGGCCGCCGCCATCCGTGAGGCCCTCGAGGGCTGAGACGCGGAAGGACCGCGACGCCGGTCGCGTCGCGGTCCTTCCGATCCGTCCGCGGATCAGGCGTGGGAAACCCCGTAGATGGGGCTCTTCGCCTGCTCCTCCTCGTGGTCCGGGCCGAGCGGGATGCCGCTGCGGTCCCGCAGCAGCAGCGTCGCGATGAGCCCGAGCAGCGTCATGCCGACCAGGTACCAGGTGACCGAGGTGGTCGTCCCGGTCGCCTGCACGAGCGCCGTCGCGATCGTGGGGGCGAACGCGCCACCGAGGATCGCGCCGATCGCGTACGAGATCGAGACGCCGGAGAAGCGGATGCTGGCGGGGAAGAGCTCCGCGTACAGCGCCGCCTGCGGCCCGTAGGTGAAGCCGAGGCCGGCCGTGAGGATGACCAGGCCCAGTGCGAGCAGGACGATGCTGCCGGTGTTCACGAGCGGGAACAGCGCGATGACGCCGACGAGCTGCAGGACCCAGCCGATGATGTACGTGTTGCGCCGGCCGATCTTGTCGCCGATCCAGCCCGCGAGCCACGTGAAGACGAGCCACGACACCGCGGAGATGGTCACGGCGCCGAGGACGTCGGCGGTCGCGAGGCCCACCGGACCCTCGGGGTCGGTGGAGTAGCGCTGGATGTATCCGCCGGTCGTCATGTAGCCGGCGGCGTTGTTGCCCGCGAAGACGAAGGCGGCGATGATCACGAGCAGCGCGTGCTTGCGGAAGAGCTGCACGATCGGCATCCGGCTCTTCTCCTTGCGCTCGGCGAGCTCGAGGAAGACGGGGCTCTCCTCGACCTTCCGGCGCACGTAGTAGCCGATGATGATGAGGACGAAGCTCAGCAGGAACGGCACGCGCCAGCCCCACTCGAGGAAGGCGTCGCCCGGGGCGATGAGGGCCATGAGGCCGAGCATTCCGCTGGCGAGGAGCAGACCGAGGGGCACGCCGAGCTGCGGCGACGCACCGAAGAGGCTGCGCTTGTTCTTCGGGGCGTGTTCGACGGCCATCAGGACGGCGCCGCCCCACTCGCCACCGGCCGAGATGCCCTGCAGGATGCGCAGGAAGACGAGGAGGATCGGCGCGGCGATGCCGATCGCGGCATACGTGGGCAGGAGGCCCACGAGGGTCGTCGCGACGCCCATGAGGATGAGCGTCAGCATGAGGACGAGGCGGCGGCCGTAGCGGTCGCCGAGGTGGCCGGCCAGGAACGCGCCGAGCGGCCGGAACAGGAAGCTGATGCCGACCGTGAGGAACGACAGGATCTGGCCGAACTCCTTGCCGGCCGGCTCGAAGAACAGCGCCCCGAAGACGAGGCCCGCGGCGGAGGCGTACAGGAAGAAGTCGTACCACTCGACGGTCGTGCCGACGACGGTCGCGAAGACGACGCGACGGCGGTCGCCGTGACTGGCGATCGTGCCGGTCGGGGTGAATCCCTCGGATCGGGGGACGGACGGGGTTGCGCTCATTTCGGGTGACTCCTGTGTCAGTGTCGACGACGTTGTCTGGTGTGGGCGATCGAGTCGTGCTTGCCTCGATGGTGTCGATCATATACGATTTCGGATACGACGCAAGAGCGAGGGAGCTCATGACCACCGAGAACGACACCCGCACGGATGCCGCGGACCCCCGTTTCGCCGCTCTCCCCGCCCGCCCGGGCAAGATCGTCGCGGTGCACCTGAGCTACAGCTCGCGCGCCGACCAGCGCGGTCGCCGCCCGGCGGCGCCGTCCTATTTCTTCAAGGCCTCCAGCTCCGTCGCCGCGACCGGCGGGACCATCGAGCGGCCCGCCGGAACGGAGCTCCTCGCCTTCGAGGGCGAGATCGCGCTCGTCATCGGTGCACCCGCCCGGCAGGTGTCGCTCGCCGACGCGTGGGACCACGTGGCCTGGGTCACGGCCGCGAACGACCTGGGCCTGTACGACCTGCGCGCGAACGACAAGGGCTCCAACGTGCGGTCGAAGGGCGGCGACGGGTTCACCCCGATCGGTCCCGATCTCATCGACGCGCGCACCGTCGATCCCGCCGGCCTCCGCGTGCGCACGTGGGTCAACGGACGCCTCGTCCAGGACGACGACACGGCGGGGCTCATCTTCCCCCTCGCGCAGTTCGTCGCCGACCTCTCCCAGCACTTCACGCTCGAGACCGGCGACGTCATCCTCACCGGCACCCCGGCCGGGTCCTCGGTCATCGTGCCGGGCGACGTCGTCGAGGTGGAGGTGGACTCCCCCGCGACCGGCGCGACCTCGGGGCGGCTCGTGACGACCGTGACGCAGGGCGAGGGCGCCGCGTTCGACGCCGCCCTCGGCTCGCTCCCCGCCGTCGACGACACGCAGCGCGAAGAGGCGTGGGGATCGCGCGTCGCCGCGGGACTGCCCGCGGCCGCGCCCGCCCTCTCCCCCGAACTGCGGGACAAGCTGGAGCGCACGCCCGTCGCAGGACTGTCGCAGCAGCTCCGCAAGCGGGGCCTGAACAACGTCACGATCGACGGCGTCCGCGGCAACCACCCCGACCGGAAGATCGTCGGCACGGCGAAGACCCTGCGGTTCGTCCCGAACCGCGAAGACCTCTTCGACAGCCACGGCGGCGGCTACAACGCGCAGAAGCGCGCGTTCGACGCCGTGCAGGAGGGCGAGGTCATCGTCATCGAAGCGCGCGGCGAGTCCGGCTCCGGCACGCTCGGCGACGTCCTGGCGATCCGCGCGCACGCGCAGCGCGCCGCCGGCATCGTCACCGACGGCGGGGTGCGCGACGCCGACGCCGTCGCGGCCGTCGGCATCCCGGTGTACTCCGCCGGTGCGCACCCCGCGGTCCTCGGACGCAAGCACGTGCCGTGGGACCTCGACGTCACGATCGCGTGCGGCGGCACGACGGTGCAGCCCGGCGACATCATCGTCGGCGACGCCGACGGCGTCATCGTCATCCCGCCCGCGCTGGCCGAGGAGGTCGCCGACGCGGCCCTCGCCCAGGAGGAGGAGGACGCGTGGATCGCGGAGCAGGTCGCAGCCGGCCACCCCGTGAACGGGCTCTTCCCGATGAACGCGGAGTGGCGGGCCCGCTTCGAGGCTCGGGAGCAGACCCGATGACCGACACGGCGCAGGCGTCGCAGAGCAAGTCGCAGCGCGCTTACGACTGGATCCGTGCCCGCATCTCGGGACAGGAGTTCACGCCCGGCTACCGTCTCGTGCTCGGCACGATCGCGAACGAGCTCGGCATGAGCGTCGTGCCCGTCCGGGAGGCGATCCGCCAGCTCGAGGCCGAGGGGCTCGTGACCTTCGAGCGGAACGTCGGCGCGCACGTGTCGATGGTGGACGATTCGCAGTACCGCTTCAGCATGCAGGCCCTGTCGATCCTGGAGGGCGCGGCGACGGCGCTGGCGTCGCGTCGCCTGACCTCCGACGACGTCCGCAACGCCCGGCAGATCAACGAGCTCATGATCGAGCGGCTCGAGCACTTCGATCCGCGCGCGTTCACCGCCCTGAACCAGCAGTTCCACGCCGTCCTGTTCGCCAAGTGCGCGAACCCGCGCATGCTCGAGCTCGTCGAGGCGGAGTGGGCGCGCCTCGGTCACCTGCGCGACTCCACGTTCAGCTTCGTCCCCGGCCGCGCCCAGGAGTCGGTCCGCGAGCACGAGAACATCCTGCAGCTCATCGAGAACGGCGCACCCCTCGGCGACATCGAGAAGGCCGCCCGCCGGCACCGCTCGGCGACCCTCGACGCCTACCTCATCCACGAGCACCCCGACGAGACCCTCGGTCTCCCGGCCGTCTGACCCCGTCCCTGGAGGAACCCCATGACCGACACCACCGCCCCCGCCCTCGACCGGCGTCACGTCCCGGCCGACCTGCCCGCGCGCATCCAGCACTACATCGACGGGCAGTTCGTCGACTCCGTGGACGGCGACACGTTCGACGTGCTCGAGCCCGTGTCCAACGAGGTGTACGTGCAGGCCGCGGCCGGCAAGAAGGCCGACATCGAGCTCGCCGTCGCCGCCGCCCGACGCGCCTTCACCGACGGCCCGTGGCCGAAGATGCTCCCCCGCGAACGCTCCCGCATCCTGCACCGGATCGCCGACATCGTCGAGTCGCGCGACGCGCGGCTCGCCGAGCTCGAGTCCTTCGACTCCGGCCTCCCCATCACGCAGGCCCTCGGACAGGCGCGGCGCGCGGCGGAGAACTTCCGCTTCTTCGCCGACCTGATCGTCGCGCAGGCCGACGACACGTTCAAGGTCCCCGGGCGTCAGATCAACTACGTCAACCGCAAGCCGATCGGCGTCGCGGGCCTCATCACGCCGTGGAACACCCCGTTCATGCTGGAGTCGTGGAAGCTCGGCCCCGCACTCGCGACCGGGAACACCGTCGTCCTCAAGCCCGCCGAGTTCACGCCGCTGTCGGCATCCCTGTGGGCGGAGATCTTCGAGGAGGCGGGCCTCCCGCAGGGCGTGTTCAACCTCGTGCACGGTCTCGGCGAGGATGCCGGCGACGCGCTCGTGAAGCACCCCGACGTGCCGCTCATCTCCTTCACGGGCGAGAGCCGCACCGGCCAGATCATCTTCGGCAACGCCGCCCCGTTCCTGAAGGGGCTGTCGATGGAGCTCGGCGGGAAGTCGCCGGCGATCGTCTTCGCCGACGCCGACCTCGACGCCGCCGTGGACGCCACGATCTTCGGCGTCTTCTCCCTCAACGGCGAGCGCTGCACGGCGGGCAGCCGCATCCTCGTCCAGCGCGACGTGTACGACGAGTTCGTCGAGCGCTATGGCGCGCAGGCGAAGCGCGTCAAGGTCGGCTACCCCCACGACCCGGCGACCGAGGTCGGTGCGCTCGTGCACCCGGAGCACTTCGAGAAGGTCATGGGCTACGTCGAGATCGGCAAGACCGAGGGCCGGCTCATCGCCGGAGGCGGGCAGCCGGAGGGCTTCGAGTTCGGCAACTTCGTCGCCCCGACGGCGTTCGCCGACGTCTCCCCCGATGCCCGCATCTTCCAGGAGGAGATCTTCGGCCCCGTCGTCGCGATCACGCCGTTCGACACCGACGAGGAGGCCCTCGCACTCGCGAACAACACGAAGTACGGGCTCGCCGCCTACGTCTGGACGAACGACCTCAAGCGCGCCCACAACTTCGCGCAGAACATCGAGGCCGGGATGGTGTGGCTGAACTCCAACAACGTGCGCGACCTCCGCACCCCCTTCGGCGGTGTGAAGGCCTCCGGCCTCGGCCACGAAGGCGGCTACCGGTCGATCGACTTCTACACCGACCAGCAGGCCGTGCACATCACCCTCGGGGCCGTGCACAACCCGACCTTCGGCAAGCAGGCGGCTCCCGCCGAGCCGGACCTCGACGACCCGGACCCGCGCTGACCCGCACCCCACGACAGACCCACAAGCAAGGACGCTGACATGACCCACATCGATGACCGCACCCTGACCTCCTCCGGCTTCTACGTCTCGCAGGAGGCGCCGATCCACAGCGACAACCCCATCCCCACGCCCACCGCGCCGGCTCCGGACATCCTGCGCTGCGCGTACATGGAGCTCGTCGTCACCGACCTCGCGGTCTCCCGTGCGTTCTACGTCGACGTGCTGGGGCTGCACGTGACCGAGGAGGACGCGGATGCCGTCTACCTCCGCTCGACGGAGGAGTTCATCCACCACAACCTCGTGCTGCGCGCCGGCCCCGTCGCCGCCGTCGCCGCGTTCTCGTACCGCGTCCGCACGCCGGAGGACCTCGACAAGGCGGTCGCGTTCTACACCGAGCTCGGCTGCCGCGTCGAACGCCGTGCGGACGGCTTCACCAAGGGGATCGGCGACTCCGTGCGCGTCGAGGACCCGCTGGGCTTCCCGTACGAGTTCTTCTTCCAGACCGAGCACGTCGAGCGCCTGTCCTGGCGCTACGACCTGCACACTCCCGGCGAGCTCGTGCGCCTGGACCACTTCAACCAGGTGACCCCGGACGTGCCCCGCGCCGTCAACTTCATGCAGAGCCTCGGCTTCCGCGTGACGGAGGACATCCAGGACGAGGGCGGCACGGTCTACGCCGCCTGGATGCGCCGCAAGCCCACCGTGCACGACACCGCCATGACCGGCGGCGACGGGCCCCGCATGCACCACGTCGCATTCGCCACCCACGAGAAGCACAACATCCTCGCGATCTGCGACAAGCTCGGCGCGCTCCGGATGTCGGACCGCATCGAGCGCGGCCCCGGCCGGCACGGCGTGTCGAACGCGTTCTACCTGTACCTGCGCGACCCCGACGGCCACCGCGTGGAGATCTACACGCAGGACTACTACACCGGCGACCCGGACAACCCGGTCGTCACGTGGGACGTGCACGACAACCAGCGCCGCGACTGGTGGGGCACGCCCGTCGTGCCGTCCTGGTACACCGAGGCCTCGCTCGTCCTGGACCTCGACGGCAACCCGAAGGAGGTCGTCGCCCGCACCGACGCGTCCGAGATGGCGGTCACGATCGGCGCCGACGGCTTCTCCTACACGCGCCCCGAAGAGGGCGAGGCGTCGATGCCGGAGTGGAAGCAGGGCGAGTACAAGCTCGGCAACCAGCTCTGACCCCGCCCCACCCCTAGCCTGGACACGACGAAGGAGGACGGATGCTGGATGCCGCCACGATCGCGGCGATCGCCGACGAGCTCGCCGAAGCCGACCGCACGCACGGCGTGATCCCGAGGATCACTGCCCGGTACCCGGATGCCACGGTGGAGGACTCGTACGCCATCCAGGGCGTCTGGCGCGACCGAATGATCGCCGACGGCCGGCGCCTCGTGGGCCGGAAGATCGGGCTGACCTCCAAGGCCATGCAGCAGGCGACCGGCATCACCGAGCCCGACTACGGCGTCATGTTCGACGACACGGTCTGGCAGAGCGGCGCCGTCATCCCGCACTCCGCGTTCTCGAACGTGCGCATCGAGGTCGAGCTCGCCTTCGTCCTGAACGCGCCGTTGGAGGGGCCGCACTGCTCCGTGTTCGACGTGCTGCGCGCCACGGAGTACGTCACCCCCGCGCTCGAGGTGCTGAACTCGCACATCGAGCTCGAGGGCCGGACGATCGTCGACACGATCAGCGACAACGCCGCGTACGGCGGGATGGTGCTCGGCGGCATCCCGATGCGCCCCGACCAGATCGACCTGCGCTGGGTGTCGGCCCTGCTCTACCGCAACGAGACGATCGAGGAGACCGGCGTCGCCGCGGGCGTGCTCAACCACCCCGCGACCGGCGTCGCGTGGCTCGCCAACAAGATGCACCAGCACGGCGACCGGCTCGAGGCCGGGGAGATCATCCTCGCCGGGTCGTTCACGCGGCCCATGTGGGTCTCCCCGGGCGACACCGTGCTGTGCGATTACGGACCGATGGGAACCATCACATGCCGCTTCCCCTGACCTTCCGCGACGCGCTCGCCACGGCATCCCGCCCCCTCGCGGGGGTATGGGCGTGCTCGGGATCCCCGCTCGTCGCCGAGATCCTCGCAGGCGCCGGGATGGACTGGATGCTCATCGACATGGAGCACTCCCCCAACGCGCTGGAGTCCACGCTCGCGCAGCTGCAGGCCATCGCCGCCTCCGCCACGACACCCCTCGTGCGCGTGCCGTCCGGCGACACCGTCACGATCAAGCAGGTGCTCGACCTCGGTGCGCAGAACCTCCTGGTGCCGATGATCTCCTCGGCCGCCGAGGCCGAGGCCGTGGTCGCGGCCGTCCGGTATCCGCCACGCGGTCGCCGCGGCGTCGGCTCGGCGCTCGCGCGCTCGGCGCGGTGGAACCGTGTCGAGGACTACCTGCAGAACGCCGACGCCTACGTGTCGCTGTTCGTCCAGGTCGAGACCGCCGCGGCCGTCGAGGCCGCCGGGGAGATCGCCGCCGTGGACGGCGTCGATGGGGTGTTCGTCGGACCGTCCGACCTCGCCGCATCCATGGGGCTCCTCGGGCAGCAGTCCCATCCGGAGGTCACCGCCGCGGTCATCCGCACGTTCGACGCCGTACGCGCGGCCGGGAAGCCGGTCGGCGTCAACGCCTTCGATCCCGCCGTCGCCCAGGGCTACCTCGACGCGGGCGCGTCCTTCGTCCTGGTCGGAGCGGACGTCGCCCTGCTGGCACGGGGATCCGAGGCGCTCGCGGCCCGGTGGGTCGGCTCCGCGGGCGCGACCGACGAGCGCGCGTCCTACTGACCCCTGCCCCGCCGCATGAGCGTCATCGGCGCGTCACCCGCGTGACGCATCCGTCTGTCAGGCTGGGCCGATGAAGAGGGATGTCTCCAGCCGCATCGTCCTGACCGTCACCGAGACGGCCGACCTCGTGTTCGCCATCGCGGTGAGCAGCCTGTACCGCGCGACGGAGTCGTTCACCGCGACGCTGGACGGGGTGCCGGTGGACGTGTCCGAGCTCCCCGACGCGCACGGCGGTCGCCTGCACCGCATCCGCAGCGGCCCCGGCGAACTCGTCGTGAGCTACACGGCGTCGATCGACGGGGAAGCCGCGCCGCTGCAGACAGGCGAGACGGAGCTGCTGATCTACCGCCGGCCGAGCCGGTACGCCGAGTCCGACTCCCTCGCCCCCACCGCGGCGGCGGAGTTCAGCGCGGCGCCCGACGCGGCATCCGTTCTGACGTCGGTCGCGGCGTGGGTCGGCACACAGCTCGCCTACGTGTCCGGCTCCTCGCTCCCGACCGACGGCGCGATCCGGACGCTGCTGAACCGCCAGGGCGTCTGCCGGGACTACGCTCACCTGTGCGTCGCGCTGCTGCGCGCCTCCGGCATCCCCGCCCGCGTGGTCGCCGTCTACGCGCCCGGGCTCTCGCCGATGGACTTCCACGCCGTCGCGGAGGGCTGGGTCGACGGGGCGTGGCGCGCCGTGGATGCGACGACCCTCGCGCCGCGGTCGACGCTCGTCCGGATCGCGACGGGGCGGGACGCCTCGGACACGGCGTTCCTCAACGTCCTCTCCGGCCGCGCCGACATCGCCTCCATGCAGGTGGGCGCCGTCGCCGACGTGCTGCCGGACGACGACCTGACGCGGCTCGTCTCCCTCGCCTGATCGGCGGGGGCCGGTGGTCCCGGCCGGCGCGGCGTGGCACGCTGGGGGCATGAAGTCCTGGATCGTGCGGTTCGCCTCGCTCTACGTGTTCAACGTGCTCGTCCTGCTGCTGATCGGATTCCTGCTGCCGTCGGTGCAGGTCGGCTGGGCGGCCCTGTGGGCCGCCGTCGTCCTGACGGCTGCGACCATCTGGCTGAAGCCCCTCGTCACGCGGTTCTTCACGCGCTCTGCGGCGAAGTCCGCCGGGCAGCGGACGCGGACCGGCGAGAAGCTCGTGCAGTACGGCATCGTCTTCGTCGTCGAGCTCCTCGTCTGGGCCCTCGTGGTGCTCGCGTCCGGCGTCGAAGTGGGCGGCTTCTTCTGGGGCTGGCTCGTGCCGCCGCTGTTGCTGCTCGTCGCGTGGATCGTCTACGACCGCGTCGACGATGCCCTCGAAGCGCGCACGGGCCGCCTGTACGACCGCGCGCATGCGGGCATCCGCGGTCCTGCGACGTCCGCGACCCCGGCCGCGCCGTCGCGCGAGGAGGCGATCGGGCGGGAGGAGCTGCGCGACGGCCTCACCCCCGAGCAGCGGCGGATGCTGGACGACCTCGGCAAGAGCTGACCGCATGAAGTTGCTGTAACAAAGCGTCGCTCGGCGACCCGGGATCCTCGACGGGCGACGAAGATGGATGCAGGCGGTCGTCGCAGCACAGCACGCGCGAGGCCGCACCCGAATCCCCGGAGGCATCCATGTCGCGCACCGTCCTGCGTTCCGCCCTCGTCGCGTCCGTCGCGGCCGTCGCCCTGCTCGTCTCCGGCTGCGCCTCCGGCGGCGCCGAGCCGACGGCATCCGACGCGCCCGCCGCCGAGGAGGGCTACATCACGCCCGGCAAGCTGACGATCGGCACGGGCGAGCCCGCCTACGAGCCGTACGTCTTCGACAACGCTCCGGAGTCCGGTGAGGGCTTCGAGTCCGCGGTCGCCTACGCCGTCGCGGAGGAGCTCGGCTTCGCGAAGGAGGACGTCGTGTGGGTGCGCACGACCTTCGAGTCGGCCATCGCACCGGGCCCGAAGGACTTCGACTTCAACATCCAGCAGTACACCATCACCGAGGACCGCGAGAAGGCCGTCGACTTCTCCTCGCCGTACTACGAGGCCAGCCAGGCCATCGTCGCGATCAAGGGCGGCAAGGCCGACGGCGTGACCGACCTCGCGAGCGCGAAGGAGCTGCTGCTCGGCGCCATGGCGGGGTCGACGAGCGCGACGACCGTCGACGAGGCGATCGAGCCGAACACCCCGCAGCTGCTCTTCAACAGCAACGAGGATGCGCGCGCCGCGCTCGAGGCCGGTCAGATCGACGGCCTCGTCCTCGACCTGCCCACCGCGTACGTCGCGGCCAACTTCTACATCGAGAACGCGTTCCTCGTCGGCGAGCTGCCCGCCGCCGGCGTGCCCGACCAGTGGGGCCTCCTCCTCGCGAACGAGTCGCCGCTCACCGAGCGCGTGACCGCTGCCGTCGACGCCCTGCGCGAGGACGGCACGCTCGACGCCCTCGAGGAGGAGTGGCTATCGGTGCTCAGCGCGGGCGCCACCCAGCTGAAGTGACGCTGTCCGGTAGCGTCGTGTCGTGACCGACCCGTCCTTCCGGCCGAGCGAACTCGAGCTCGAGCGTCGCGCGTACCGCGCCCGCCGCTCGCGGCAGTCGGTGCTGGTCGCGATCGCGTCGACGCTCGCGTTCGCCGGGATCGTCTGGGTCACGGTCCTGGGCACGCCCGGCTGGGCTCAGGTGCAGCAGCGCTTCTTCGACCCGGCCACATTCGCCGCGTCACTGCCGCGCGTCTGGGATGGGTTCCTGCTGAACCTGCAGGTGCTCGCTCTGTCGGTCGTGACCGTATCGGTCGTCGCCCTGCTGATCGCGCTGCTGCGGACGCTCCGCGGCCCGGTGTTCTTCCCGCTCCGCGCCCTCGCCGCCGGGTACACCGACATCTTCCGCGGCATCCCCCTCATCATCGTGCTGTACCTCATCGGGCTCGGCGTGCCGGCCCTGCTGGACCAGCGCATCTCCGTCGTGCTGCTCGGGACGGTCGCGATCACCCTGACGTATTCGGCGTACGTCAGCGAGGTGATCCGCGCCGGCATCGAGGCCGTGCACCCGTCGCAGCGCCTCGCCGCCCGCGCGCTCGGCCTCGGCTACGCGCAGACGCTGCGCCGCGTCGTGCTGCCGCAGGCCCTGCGGAAGATGACCCCGCCGCTCATGAACGACTTCGTGTCGATGCAGAAGGACGTGGGCCTCATCTCGATCCTCGGCGCGGTGGATGCCGTACGCGCCGCGCAGATCGAGACGTCGCTGACCTACAACTTCACGCCGTATGTCGTCGCGGCCGTGCTGTTCGTGCTGCTGGCGATCCCCACGATCCGCCTCGCCGACTGGTACACCGCGCGGCTGCGGGAACGCGAGCAGATGGGGTCGATCGTATGAGCACGGTGCTCCGCGCGGACGGCGTGTGGAAGGCGTTCGGGGACAAGGAGGTGCTCCGGGGCATCGATCTCACGCTCGACCGGCACGAGGTCGTCGCCCTCATCGGCGCGAGCGGGTCGGGAAAGTCCACGCTGCTGCGCTGCCTGAACCTCCTGGAGCCCATCGACGACGGGCAGATCTTCCTCGGCGAGGAGGACATCTCCGACCCGCGCATCGACGCGAACCGTGTGCGCGCCCGGTTCGGGGCCGTCTTCCAGAGCTACAACCTGTTCCCGCACCTGTCCGTGCTCGACAACGTGACGCTGTCCTCCCGCATCGTGCACCGGATGCCGCGGCACGCGGCCGAGGAACGCGCCATGGCGCTGCTGGAGCGCATCGGCCTGGCGGACAAGGCGAAGGACCACCCCGACCGGCTCTCCGGTGGGCAGCAGCAGCGCGCCGCGATCGTCCGCGCCATCGCGACGGACCCCGAGGTGCTGCTCCTCGACGAGATCACCTCGGCCCTCGACCCCGAGCTCGTCGGCGAGGTGCTCGAGCTCGTCCGGCAGCTCGCCCAGGACGGCGCGACGATCCTCATGGCCACGCACGAGATGGCGTTCGCCCGTGACGTCGCGCACCGCGTCGTGTTCCTCGACGCCGGCACGATCATCGAGCAGGGTCCGCCGTCGCAGCTCTTCGGCGCCGCGCGCGAGGCCCGCACCCGCGCCTTCCTGGCGCGCTTCACTGCCTGAGCCAGGGCGGGGTCAGGCGAGGTCAGGCGAGCTGGCGCTCGGCCGCCTCGATCACGTTCGTCATCAGGAGCGCGACGGTCATCGGGCCGACGCCGCCGGGGTTCGGTGACACGTAGCCGGCGACCTCGACCACATCCGGGTGCACGTCGCCGAAGACCGTGCTCTTGCCGGTCTCCGGGTCGGTCTCGCGCGTCACGCCCACGTCCAGCACGGCGGCGCCGGGCTTCACGTGCTCGGCGCGGACGATGTGCTTGACGCCCGCCGCCGCGACGATGACGTCGGCCCGGCGCAGGTGCTCTGCCAGGTCGACGGTCCCGGTGTGGGTGAGGGTCACGGTCGCGTTGATCTCGCGGCGCGTCAGCAGCAGCCCGATGGAGCGGCCGATCGTGACGCCGCGTCCGACGACCACGACGTGCTTGCCCTGGAGGTCGTAGTCGTTGCGCAGCAGCAGCTCGATGACGCCGCGCGGCGTGCACGGCAGCGGGGTCGTGATCGGGGCGTTGACGTTGAGCACGAGCCGGCCGAGGTTCGTCGGGTGCAGGCCGTCGGCATCCTTCGCGGGGTCGATGCGCTCGAGGATCGCGTCGGTGTCGAGGTGCTTCGGCAGCGGCAGCTGCACGATGTACCCGTGGCAGGCCGGGTCGGCGTTGAGCTCGTCGATCAGTGCCTCGACCTCGGCCTGCGTCGCGCCGGCGGGCAGCTCGCGCTGGATCGAGTTCATCCCGATGGCCTCGGACTGGCGGTGCTTCATCCCGACGTACAGCTGGGATGCCGGGTCGGCCCCGACCAGCACCGTCGCGATGCCGGGCGTGATGCCGCGTGCCTTCAGCGCCGCGACCCGCTCCGCCAGCTCGGCCTTGATCTCCGCCGCGGCGGCCTTGCCGTCGAGCCGGAGCGCCGTCACTGCTGCAGGCCCGGGTAGAGCGGGAACGCCTCAGTGAGCACGGCGACGCGGGCGCGCAGCGCCTCGACGTCGGCGCCGGGCTGCAGCGCGAGGGCGATGATGTCGGCGACCTCGGTGAACTCGGCGTCGCCGAACCCCCGCGTCGCGAGAGCGGGCGTGCCGATGCGGAGGCCCGAGGTCACCATCGGCGGGCGCGGGTCGTTCGGGACGGCGTTGCGGTTCACCGTGATGCGGATCTCGTGCAGCAGGTCTTCGGCCTGCTTGCCGTCGATCGCCGCGTCCCGGAGGTCGACGAGGACGAGGTGCACGTCGGTGCCGCCGGAGCGCACCGCGATGCCGGCATCCTTCACGTCCTGCTGCGTCAGGCGCTCGGCGAGGATCGACGCGCCGCGGAGCACGCGCTCCTGGCGCTCCTTGAACTCCGGCGTCGCCGCGAGCTTGAACGCCGTGGCCTTCGCGGCGATGACGTGCATGAGCGGGCCGCCCTGCTGGCCCGGGAAGACGGCGGAGTTGATCTTCTTCGCGATCTCGGGGTCGTTGCTGAGGATGAACCCGGAGCGCGGGCCGCCGATGGTCTTGTGCACGGTGGAGGAGACGACGTGCGCGTACGGCACCGGCGAGGGGTGCAGCCCGGCCGCGACGAGACCGGCGAAGTGCGCCATATCGACCCACAGGAGGGCACCGACCTCGTCGGCGATGGCGCGGAACGCCGCGAAGTCGAGCTGGCGGGGGTACGCCGACCACCCGGCGATGATGACCTTCGGCTTGTGCTCGACGGCGAGGCGGCGGACCTCATCCATGTCGATGATCGACGTCTCCGGGTCGACGCCGTAGGCGACGATGTTGTACAGGCGGCCGGAGAAGTTGATCTTCATGCCGTGCGTGAGGTGACCGCCCTGGTCGAGCGAGAGACCGAGCAGGGTGTCGCCCGGACGCGCGATGGCGTGCAGCACGGCGGCATTCGCGGATGCGCCGGAGTGCGGCTGGACGTTGGCGAACTCGGCGCCGAAGAGATCCTTCGCCCGCTGGATCGCGAGCTCCTCCGCGACGTCGACTTCCTCGCAGCCGCCGTAGTAGCGGCGGCCCGGGTAACCCTCGGCGTACTTGTTCGTGAGCACGGAGCCCTGCGACTGCAGCACGGAGACGGGGACGAAGTTCTCCGAGGCGATCATCTCGAGGAAGCCGCGCTGGCGGTCGAGCTCCCGCTCGAGCACCTGGGCGATCTCGGGATCGACCTCGGAAAGGGGGGCATTGAAGACAGAATCGGTCATGGCGATCTCCTGGGACGGCGGCGGATGGAATCTCGCATCGGCCCAGGCGTGCGGTCGAATGCC
>Ga0006562J51391_1086704_pt1 | contig 18405 bp, 12 predicted proteins | sample Ararhi6_input_d2_FD_51391 | JGI IMG/M metagenome (IMG submission 51391) | reverse complement strand
AACGGCATCCTCGGTCGCGGCGGCGGTCTGCAGCGCCTCCGAGACGGCCGCGTCGTAGACGAGCAGCTGCGCGTCGCCGGCCACGGCGCGCGCGGGCACCGCGCCCGCCGCGGTCGTCACGCTGGAGGGGACGAGCGTGAGGGATGCCGCCCCGTCGGGGGCGACGTCGCCCAGTGCCGCGACGGTCTCCGCCCCCGCGGTGCCGCTCGCGGGCCAGAAGATCGTCCCCGCGGAGGCCCCGATGCCGGTGAGCGCCTCGAGGTCGGGGAGGGACGCCGCACTGCCGGGGGTCGGGCTCGGTTCCGGGGAGGCGGCGGTGCCGGTGAAGTTCGCCGCATCCAGGTAGGAGGTGAGGGGCAGGGGGGAGAGCGGGCGGCCCAGCCCCGCGGCGATCTGCGATGCCAGGTCGGCGTCGCCGAACTGCAGTGCGAACCGCGAGTTCGGCAGGGCCAGCAGTTCGTCGAGCCAGCTGACGGCTGCGGGGGGCGCGGACTCGCCGAGGACCCGGATGGCCGCCGGGAGGGCGGGATCGATGGCGAGGACGGCGGCCGTGCCGGCCACGGCGTCGAGCTGGTCGCGCAGCGTCCCCCCGTCGGCGGTGAGCTCGCGGAGCTGGTCCGCCGTGAGCAGTCCGTCGCTCAGCGCCCCGGCCGTGATCGGGACGACGACGGCGATGTCGGCCGATGCGGCACCCGCATCCGGGACCGTGATGACGCTGGCGGACGTGAGTTCCCCCTGCGCCGAGGCGTAGGTCGCCAGGAGCGGGTACACGCCCGGCCCCAGGCCGTCGACGCCGGTGGAGGCGGACTCGATGGCGATCGTCGTGGTGCGCGCGCCGTGCGCGGCGAGCGAATCGATCGTCGTCGACGCGATCGGTGTGAGCGGCAGCGGCGGTCGCTCGTCGCCGAGCCACGCGTCCAGGGAATCGCGGGTGGCCAGCGCGTCGCGTCCGATCGCGATCGTGACATCCCCGGCCGCCACCGTCGAATCGGTGGGATTGCCCGCCGTGAGGGAGACGATGAGGCTCTGCCCGTCGGCGACGACGCCGTTTCCCCGCGGACCCATCGCGAACGTCAGGGGCGGGCTGGCGGGCAGTCCGGCGGCGACGGCCGCGAGCGGTGACGCGACGAGGGCCAGGATCGCCGCCGCCGCGACCGCGAGGCGCGTGCGCGACGCACGCCGCGGACGCGCGGCACGTGGGCCCGATGAAGGCGAAGTCAGGGTCATGGCGGGGATTCACTCCTGTGCGATCCATGACCGCACGATCAGGTGCGATTCTATGGTCCCGGCCCTGAGCGCTCCCCGTGACGGGCCGCGCGGAGCCGGATCGACGCGATTGAATGGACCGGTGACCTCTGCACCCGCGACTCCCGATCCCGCCCTCGTCGCCGCACTGCGGGCGGACCTGACGTCCGCGGGATACACCGCCGACGCCGTCCGCGGCGCGTGGGGGTCGCTCGCCGACGAGGCGATCGGCCACGGCCTGCACGGACCCGCGCTCGCCGCCCTGGGCCGGCGCACGGATGCGCTCGCCGTGCTGTGCCGCCTGCTCTTCCTCGGCGCTCCCGCCCCGAGGGCGGCGGTGGACGCCGCCCTGCCGTCGCTCGGCGCGGAGGGACTCGCCGCGCTGGGTCTCGCCGACCGGGACGGCGACACCGTGCGCGCGACGGCGCTCGTACGCCCGCAGGACTTCGCTGACGCGCGCGGCGCGGGGCAGTGGTGGATCGCGAGCGACCTCGACGAAGCCGCGATCGGCGGGGCCCTGCCGACCGGCCACGTGCTGGGCGTCGGCGGAGCATCGCTCACGCTCGCCGGCCTGCAGCTGCCCGGTCATGCGGGGCTCGCGCTGGATGTCGGCACGGGATGCGGCATCCAGGCGCTGCGCGCGCGCCGCACGGTCGACCGGGTCGTGGCGACCGACGTCTCGGCGCGCGCCCTGGCGTTCACGGCCCTCAACGCCCTCCTCAACGACGTCGATGGCATCGAGGTGCGTCTCGGCAGCCTCTTCGAGCCGGTCGCCGGCGAGCTGTTCGACCGGGTGGTCTCCAACCCGCCCTTCGTCATCACCCCGCGCGTCGAGGGCGTCCCGGAGTACGAGTACCGCGACGGCGGCATGGCGGGAGACGATCTCGTCGCGGCGTTCGTGCGCGGCGTGGGGCAGGTGCTCGCCCCTGGCGGCACCGCGCAGCTGCTCGGCAACTGGGAGTACCGGACGGGCGCCGACGGTCTCGACCGCGTGCGGGAGTGGGTCGCGGCCTCGCCCGTGCCGCTGGACGCCTGGGTCGTGGAGCGGGAGCTCCTCGATCCCCTCGCCTATGCCGAGCTGTGGGTGCGCGACGGCGGCACGGCGCCCGGTTCTCCGGCGTACGCACGGCTCGTCGAGGCATGGCTGGCCGATTTCGCGGATCGCGAGGTGACGGCCATCGGGTTCGGGTATCTCCTGCTGCGCCGGGCGGAGGACGAGCCGACCCTCGCGCGGTACGAGCGGATCACGCAGGGCGTCGGGGACGCCCTGGGCATCCATCAGGGCGCGGCGCTCACCGCCTGGGACCGTCTCGCGCGCACCGACGACGAGGCGCTCGCCCGCGCCGTGCTCACCGTCGCCGACGACGTCACCGAGGCGCGGCATCACCTGCCGGGAGCGGAGGCGCCGAGCGTCATCGAGCTGCGGCAGGGCGGCGGCTTCGCCCGCACGGTGCATGTCGACCCCGCCCTCGCCGCGCTCGTGGGCGCGTGCGACGGCGACCTGCCGGTGGGCGTGCTCATCTCCGCGATCGCCGACCTCCTCGAGGCGGATGCCGCGGCGCTGTCCGCCGACCTCCTGCCGCGGGTGCGGGAGCTCCTGTTCACCGGGTTCCTCGCCTGGGGGTGATGGCGCCCGCCGGTAGGCTCGAACCCATGCTCAACATGGCCGAGGGACTCGCGCGTCTGGGCGCCCTCGCCGCTTCGCCCGTCGTGGCGAGCCTCGGCGAGGCCTTCGCGACCGCCGGTTTCGAACTCGCCGTCGTGGGCGGTCCGGTGCGCGACGCGCTGCTCGGGCGTGTGACGAACGACCTCGACTTCACGACCGACGCGCGGCCCGACGACATCCTGCGGATCGTGAAGCCCCTCGCGAGCGCGCACTGGGACATCGGCCGCGCCTTCGGCACCATCGGCGCGCGGGTCCGCGGCGAGCAGGTCGAGATCACGACGTATCGCGCCGACAGCTACGACGGCGTCACCCGCAAGCCCACCGTCGAGTTCGGCGACACGCTCGAGGACGACCTCCGCCGCCGGGACTTCACCGTCAACGCGATGGCGCTCCGCGTGCCCGGGCCCGCCCTCGTCGACCCCGCCGGCGGCGTGGAGGACCTCGTCGCCGGGACGCTGCGGACACCCGTCGATCCGGCCGTGAGCTTCGGCGACGATCCGCTGCGGATGCTCCGCGCCGCGCGCTTCGCGGCCCAGCTCGGCTTCGACCCCGCGCCGGAGGTGCTCGAGGCGGTCGAGCGCCTGCGCGAGACGCTCGCGATCGTCAGCCCGGAGCGCATCCAGGGCGAGCTCGTCAAGCTGCTGCAGACCGATGCGCCGGATCGCGGCATCCGGATCCTCGTCGAGACGGGTCTCATCGAGCTGTTCCTCCCCGAGGTGCCGGCGCTGCGCCTCGAGGTCGACGAGCACCACCATCACAAGGACGTGTACGAGCACTCCCTCACGGTGCTGCGCCAGGCCATCGACCTGGAGCGCGAGCGGAACCCCGGGGCGGCCCCCGACGTCACGCTCCGCCTCGCCGCGCTCCTGCACGACATCGGCAAGCCGGCGACCCGGAAGCTGGAGCCCGCCGGCGGCGTCAGCTTCCACCACCACGACGTGAAGGGCGCGCGGATGGCGCGCAAGCGCCTGCAGGCCCTGCGCTTCGACGGCGACACGATCTCCTCCGTGGCGCAGCTCATCGAGCAGCACCTGCGGTTCTTCGGCTACGCCGAGGGCGCGTGGACCGACTCGGCCGTGCGCCGCTACGTGCGCGACGCCGGCCCGGAGCTGGACCGCCTGCACATCCTCACCCGCGCCGACGTCACGACGCGCAACCGCCGCAAGGCCGCGCGGCTGGCCTCGGCGTACGACGACATCGAGCGGCGGATCGCGGAGCTCGCCGAGCAGGAGGAGCTCCAGGCGATGCGGCCCGAGCTCGACGGCAACCGCATCCAGGAGATCCTCGGCATCCGACCCGGTCCCGAAGTGGGTCAGGCGTACCGGTTCCTCCTCGATGTGCGCCTCGATGAGGGCGTCATCGGCCCGGATGCCGCGGAGCAGCGCCTGCGCGAGTGGTGGGCGACCCGCGCCTGACGGCGCGTCGGCCCGCCTCCCCGCACCCGCGCCGTGCGCCGTGCCCGCGCCGTGCGAACTGCAGGACGGACTGTGACCCGTGGGACTCCCGAGCCTCATAGGCCTCACCCGTCACACTCGATCCTGCGGTTCGCTGCGCCGGGGTGCCGGCCGGCGGCGACGGCCGGCACGGCACGCGGTACTCACGGCCGGGCGCCTCGCCGTCGGCGACGGCGCCCTGGCAGGATGAGGAGCAGCCGCGGAAGGGACGACCATGAGCGACAACCCAGCATCCCCCGACCGACCGAGCCCCGCGCTGACGGCGCTCGCCGAGGCGCACGGCGTTGCGACGCAGTACTGGTCGTTCTTCGGCGAACAGGTCACCGTGCCCGCCGCGACCCTCCGCGCCGTGCTGCGCGCGATGGGCGTCGATCCGCTGACCGACGCCGACATCGACGCCGCGCTCGCCGCCGTGCGAGACGAGCCGTGGCGCGGCCTGCTGCCGCCCTCCGCGGTCGTGCGCCAGGAAGGGGGCACCATCGCGGTGCACGTCGCGGACCGGCACGACGTGACGCTCAGCGTCGCGCTGGAGGACGGCTCATGGCGCGACCTGTCCATCCCCGACCAGCAGGCCGAGTCGCGCGAGATCGACGGCACGACGGTGTGGCGGGTGCAGGTGCCGCTCCCCGGCGACCTGCCGCTCGGCTGGCACGCGCTGCACGCCTGGCAGCGGCCGTTCGACGGCGGCGAGGTCGACCGCACGGCATCCTGCGTGTTCGTCGTCACCCCGAACCGGCTCCCGGAGCCGCCGAGCCGCCCGGGGCGCGGTGGCCGCGGCTGGGGCCTCATGGCCCAGCTGTACTCCGTGCGCTCGCAGGACTCGTGGGGCATGGGCGACTTCGCCGATCTCGCCGATCTCGCGGCGATCGCCGGGCGCCGGGGCGCCGACTTCCTCCTCGTGAACCCGATCCACGCGGCCGAGGTCACCGTCCCGATCGAGCCGTCGCCCTACCTGCCGGCCACCCGTCGCTTCCTCGCGCCGCTGTACGTGCGGCCCGAGGATGTCCGTGAGGCGGCGTACCTGGCCCCCGCGGACCGGGCCGTCGTGGACGAGGCGCGCACGCCGGTCGCGGCGAGCGACACCGACCCCCGGCGCATCGATCGCGACGCCGTCTGGACCGCGAAGCGCGCTGCGCTCGCCCTCATCCATGCCGCGCCGCGCTCTGCGGCACGCCAGGCAGAGCTCGACGCGTTCCTCCGGCGCGAGGGGCAGCCCCTGCAGGACTTCGCCCTCTGGTGCGCCCTTGAGGAGCACTTCGCCGACACGCTCCCCGCCGGCGCCGAGCGCCCCGCGGCGGCGTGGGACATCTCCTCGCCGCTCGTCGGCGAGCTGCGCACGCGGCTCGCGGACCGGGTCGACTTCCACGCCTGGCTGCAGTGGATCGCCGACGAGCAGGTCGCCGCGGCGCAGGCCGCCGCGACGGCATCCGGCATGCGGATCGGCGTCATGCACGACCTCGCCGTGGGTGTGCACACCAAGGGGTCGGATGCCTGGTCGCTGCGCGACATGTACGCCCAGGGCATCACCGTCGGGGCGCCCCCCGACATGTACAACCAGCAGGGACAGGACTGGAACCAGCCGCCCTGGCTGCCGCCGGCCCTCGCCCGCGCCGGGTATGCGCCGCTGCGCGACATGATCCGGACCCTCCTCCGGCATGCCGGGGCGCTGCGCATCGACCACGTGATCGGGCTCTTCCGGCTGTGGTGGATCCCGGCCGGGCTCGGTGCGGGCGCCGGGACCTACGTCCGGTACGACCACGAGGCGATGATCGGGGTGCTCGCCCTCGAGGCGCACCGCGCGGGGGCCGTCCTGATCGGCGAGGACCTGGGCAACGTCGAGCCGTGGGTGCGCGACTACCTGTCGGCCCGCGGCATCCTCGGCACCAGCGTCCTGTGGTTCGAGCAGGAGGAGGACGGTCCGCGGCCGCCCGAGCGCTGGCGGCGGGAGCTCCTCGCGACCGTCAACACGCACGACCTGCCCCCCACCGCCGGCTACCTCGCCGACGAGCACGTCGCGCTGCGCGCGCGCCTGGGCCTGCTCGAGCAGTCCGTCGAGGACGCGCTCGCCGACGCCGCGGCGGAACGGGGCGCGATGCTGCGGCTCCTCCGCGAGCGCGGCCTCATCGGGGCAGAGCCGACCGAGCAGGAGGTCATCGAGGCGCTGAACGTCCTCATCACGGCGTCGCCGTCGCTGCTGCTCGGCGTCGCCCTCGTGGATGCCGTGGGCGAGCGCCGCGTCCAGAACCAGCCCGGGACCGACAAGGAGTATCCGAACTGGCAGATCCCGCTCGCCGACGGCGACGGCCGGGCGGTGCTCGTCGAGGACCTCGCGCACAACGAGCGGTTCCTGTCCCTCACGGCCGCGGTCGACGACGCGCTGCGCGCCTGATCGGCCGCCCGGGCGGCACGCGGTGCCGCGGCCCCCGGGTTTCAGTCTCGTTACGAATTGGGCGCGAGGGACGATTTGCGGCCGGGTCGGGTGAAAGATAGCGAGTTGGACCCGTCTGCCGACGGGACCGTCATCGACACAGCAGAGGTACACATGTCACTGCACCACAGCACGCGGGGCCGCGCCGGCCTCGCCATCGGGGCGCTCGGCGTCTCGGCGCTCCTCCTGGCCGGCTGCGCCGGCGGCGGCGCCCAGAACAACGGCGACGACGCGTCGTCGGCCGAGCCCATCATCGTCGGCACGACCGACAAGGTCACGACCCTCGACCCGGCCGGCTCCTACGACAACGGCTCGCTCGCCGTGCAGACCCAGGTCTTCCCGTACCTGGTCAACACCGACTACAACAGCACCGAGGTCGTGCCCGACCTCGCCGAGTCGGCGGAGTTCACCTCGCCGACCGAGTACACCGTGACGCTGCCGGCCGGTCTGAAGTGGGCCAACGGCAACGACCTGACCTCGGCCGACGTGAAGTTCTCCTTCGACCGCAACGTCGCCATCGCCGACCCGAACGGCGCGTCGAGCCTCCTCTACAACCTCGACAGCGTCGAGACCCCGGACGACACGACCGTCGTCTTCAAGCTCAAGACGGAGAACGACCAGGTCTTCCCGTTCATCCTGACGAGCTTCCCGGGCGCCATCGTCGATGACGAGGTCTTCGCGGCCGACGCGCTGACCCCCGACGCCGACATCGTGGACGCCAACGCTTTCGGCGGTCCCTACACGATCACCTCGTGGGACTTCAACAAGACCGTCGAGTTCACGCCGAACGAGGAGTACCAGGGCCTCCTCGACGCGCCCGTCAACGGCGGTGTCATCCTCAGCTACTACGGGGAGTCGTCGAACCTGAAGCTCGCCGTGCAGGAGGGCGACATCGACGTGGCGTACCGCAGCCTGTCCGCGACCGACGTCGAGGACCTGAAGGGTCGCGACAGCGTCAAGGTCGTCGACGGCCCCGGCGGCGAGATCCGCTACATCGTGTTCAACTTCAACACGCAGCCGTACGGCACCGGCACGAGCGAGGCGGACCCCGCGAAGGCTCTCGCCGTCCGTCAGGCCGTGGCGGACCTGGTCGACCGCGAGGCGATCTCGGAGCAGGTCTACAAGGGCACCTACACGCCGCTGTACTCCTACGTCCCGGAGGGCTTCGCCGGCGCGACCGACGCGCTGAAGGGCCTGTACGGCGACGGCGACGGCGGTCCGGATGCCGCGAAGGCGAAGGCCACGCTGGAGGCTGCGGGCGTGACCACGCCGGTCAAGCTCAGCCTGCAGTACAGCCCCGACCACTACGGTCCCTCCTCGGGTGACGAGTACGCGCTCGTGAAGGAGCAGCTCGAGGCCGACGGCCTGTTCGAGGTCGACCTGAAGTCCACCGAGTGGGTCCAGTACTCCAAGGACCGCACGGCCGACGTCTACCCGGCGTACCAGCTCGGCTGGTTCCCGGACTACTCCGACGCGGACAACTACCTGACGCCGTTCTTCCTCAAGGAGAACTTCCTCGGCAACCACTACGACAACCCCGAGGTCAACGACCTGATCCTCGAGCAGGCCGTGGAGCCGGATGTCGACACCCGCACCGGGATGATCGAGCAGATCCAGGAGCTCGTCGCCGGCGACCTGTCCACCGTCCCGCTGCTGCAGGGCGCCCAGGTCGCGGTGACCGGAGCCGACGTCGAGGGCGTACTCCTCGACGCGTCGTTCAAGCTCCGGTTCGCCCCGATCACGAAGTAGACGGAATGAGCACCGGTGGGGCGGTCCGCAGGTCGGGCCGCCCCACCGCCTTTCCGTCCGCACGACCCGGGCTCCGCCCGGCCCACAGTTAGGCTCTCTCCATGACGATCGACCTCGCCGCGGCACCGGTCGACCAACCGCCCGCAGCTCTCGCCGCATCCCGTAAGAGCGGCGGTTCCTTCGGCCGCTATGTGCTGGTGCGGTTCCTGCTGATGATCCCGACGGTGTTCATCCTCGTCACCCTCGTCTTCTTCCTCCTCCGACTGACCGGCGACCCCATCACGGCCGCGCTCGGCGGACGCCTGCCCGCCGACCAGCTCGCCGAGCGCATCGCCGAGGCGGGCTACGACCGCCCGATCATCGTGCAGTACCTCGAGTACCTGGGTCAGATCTTCACCGGCAACTTCGGCACGACGCTCACCGACAACCGACCGGTCGGCGAAGTCCTCATCACCTACGGCACCGCCACGTTCGAACTCGTCGTGTACGCCCTCGTGGTGGCCCTCATCGTCGGGATCCCGCTCGGCATGGTCGCCGCCGCGCTCCGTGACCGCTGGCCGGACGCGGTGCTGCGCGTCGCCGCCATCCTCTTCTACGCGACGCCCGTGTTCTTCGCCGGCCTCGTCGGGAAGCTCGTCTTCTCGGTGTGGCTGGGCTGGCTCCCCGTCAGCGGCCGCGCCGACGCGCGGACCGGCATCGCCCTCAACCGCGGCGACGGCACCGGCATCTACCTCATCGACGCCCTCGCGACGGGCAACGGCGCCTACGTCCAGGACGTCATCGAGCACGCCGTCCTCCCGGCCGTGACGCTCGGACTGGTCACGGCGGGGATCTTCCTGCGGCTGGTCCGCACGAACGTCATCGGAACCTACAACATGCCGTTCGTGGATGCCGCCCGCTCACGCGGCGTCGGGGAGTTCCGCCTCGTCCGCAAGCACGCGTACCGGCCGGCCCTCATCCCGATCATCACGGTCATCGGCATGCAGATCGCCCTCATGCTCGGCGGGGCCGTGCTGACCGAGACGACGTTCGAGTGGAACGGACTCGGGTCGCAGCTGACCCACTACCTCGCCGCTCGCGACTATGTCGCCGTGCAGGGCATCGTCGCGATGATCGCGATCATCGTGGCCGCCACCAACTTCCTCGTCGACATCATCGCGGCGTTCATCGACCCGAGGGTGAGGTACTGACGATGGCCGAGCGCACGCTCCTCGATCGCCTGCCGGTCGTCCACCAGCTCCGGCAGAGCGTCGGACTCCAGCGCGGCATGCTCGTCGCGGGACTCATCATGACCCTCGTCTTCCTCCTCTGCGCCGCCCTGGCGCCGTGGATCGCGCCGTACAGCTACAGCCAGCTGCGCGGCGCGGACGGCGTGAACTTCGGCGCTCAGCAGCCGCCGAGCGCCGACCATCTGCTGGGCACGACCGTCGGCGGCTTCGACGTGTTCTCCCGCGTCGTCTGGGGCTCGCAGACGGCGCTCCTCGTCGTCGTGATCGCCGTGCTCCTCTCGGTCTTCATCGGCATCCTCCTCGGGCTCGTCTCCGGCTATCTCGGCGGCTGGGTCGACCGCGTGCTCGTCGTGATCGCCGACGCGATCTACGCCTTCCCGACCCTGCTGCTCGCGATCGTCGTCGCGATCGCCATCAGCGGCGGCCAGTCCGATCTGTGGTCCGGCGTCATGGCGGCGGCGGTGTCGATCACCGTCGTGTTCATCCCGCAGTACTTCCGCGTCGTCCGTGCGGAGGTCGTGCGGGTGAAGTCCGAGGCGTTCGTCGAATCGGCGAAGGTCATCGGCGCCTCGACCGGCCGCATCATGTTCCGTCACGTGCTCCGCAACGCGACACGGACGCTGCCGCTCGTCGTGACGCTGAACGCGTCCGAGGCCATCTCGACGCTCGCCGCCCTCGGCTTCCTCGGCTTCGGCATCGAGCCGACGAAGGCGGCCGAGTGGGGCTTCGACCTCAACCGCTCGATCAGCGACGTCGCGGCCGGCATCTGGTGGACCTCCATCCCCCCGGGCCTCGCGATCGTCTTCACGGTGCTCGGGGTCACGCTCATCGGCGAGAGCCTCAACGACCTCGCCGATCCGCGCCTGCGCGCGCGTCGGCGTGCCGCCAAGAGCCGGACCCCGGCCGACGCCGTCGCGGCCACCGTGCCGACGGCCCGCGAAGAGCTCGGGGAGGTGCAGTGATGACCATCGCAGATCCGTCGGACCGCGTCGTGGAGATCCGCGACCTCGATGTGACGTTCGCCACCGACGGCGGCGACGTCTTCGCCGTCCGCGACGTGTCGCTCGAGGTGCGCCGCGGTGAGGTGCTCGCGATCGTCGGCGAGTCCGGCAGCGGCAAGACCGTGACGGCGCGCTCGATCCTCGGGCTCCTGCCCGAGACCGCGACTGCGAGCGGCGCCGTCATCCTCGACGGCGTCGACGTCGTCAGCATGGGCCGGGAGCAGCTGCGTCAGGTGCGCGGCACCAAGGCGGCGATGATCTTCCAGGAGCCGTCCACGGCGCTGAACCCCGTCTTCACGGTGGGCTGGCAGCTTGCGGAGGGACTGCGCGCGCACCAGAAGATCTCGAAGAAGGCGGCCCGTGCCCGGGCCATCGAGATGCTGCGGCTCGTCGGCATCCCGGATCCCGAGCATCGCGTGGGCCATTACCCGCACCAGTTCTCCGGCGGCCAGAAGCAGCGCATCGTCATCGCGATGGCGCTGGCGCTCGAACCGGCCGTGATCCTCGCCGACGAGCCGACCACCGCGCTCGACGTCACGGTGCAGGCGGAGATCCTCGAGCTGCTGCGCCGCCTCCGCGACGACTTCGGGACGGCCATCGTCCTCATCACCCACAACATGGGTGTCGTCGCCGACCTCGCCGACCGGGTCGCCGTGATGCTCAACGGCGAGATCGTCGAGAGCGCGCCCGCCCGGGAGCTCTTCACCGCGCCGCAGCACGAGTACACCCAGCGGCTGCTGGCCGCCGTGCCGCGCCTGGAGATCGTCGACCGGACGCCGCCCGCCGGCGTGTCCGGCGAGGCCGTCGTGCAGGCCGAGGGCCTCATCATCGAGTATCCGGGGCGTCTCGGCACCCCCGCGTTCCGCGCCGTCGACGGGGTGAACTTCCGGATCGGACCCGGGGAGGTGCTGGGCCTCGTCGGCGAGAGCGGTTCGGGCAAGACCACGATCGGCCGCGCGATCGCCGGGCTCGCGCCGGTGTCGGGGGGCTCGCTGCGCGTGCTCGGCGCGGAGATGAACGGCATCAAGGAGCGCGAGTTCCGCAAGCTCCGCAAGGATCTCGGGTTCGTCTTCCAGGATCCGGCGACGAGCTTCAACCCGCTGCTCACCGTTGCGGAGTGCGTCGCCGAGCCGCTCGTCGTGCATGGCTCTGCGCGCCGCGCGTCCGATGCCCGCGACAAGGTCGACGAGCTTCTCGAGGCCGTCCAGCTGCCCAAGGCGTTCGGGGACCGATTCCCGCACGAGCTGTCCGGCGGCCAGCGTCAGCGTGCGTCCCTCGCCCGGGCGCTCGCGCTCGACCCGAAGCTGCTCATCGCCGACGAGCCGACGAGCGCCCTCGACGTCTCGGTCCAGGCGCGCGTCCTCGATCTGTTCGGCGAGCTGCAGGAGCGGTTCGGGTTCGCGACGCTGTTCATCACGCACGACCTCGCCGTCGTCGACCTGCTGGCGCACCGCGTCGTCGTGCTGCACCGCGGCCGCATCGCGGAGGAGGGGCCGACGGCCCAGGTGCTCGGCGACCCGCAGGACGACTACACGAAGCGGCTCATCGCCTCGCTGCCGGTGCCCGATCCCGTCGAGCAGGCCGCGCGGCGCGCGGCCGCACGGGAGGGATGACGCTCCGGTCCCTCTGACCGGACGAGCGCGGCGCGCGCCCACCGGCGCGCTCCGCGCGTTCATCGGCGCGCCACCTCGGCGTCATCCCGGCTTGCGAGCATCGGCGGGTGCCGAAGCCCCTCGTGACCGTCATCCTGCCGGCGAAGGATGCGGGTGCCCACATCGGGACGACCCTCACGACCCTCTCCCGTCAGTTCGACGACCCTGCGCTCCTCAAGGTCGTCGCGATCGACGACGGCTCGAGCGACGACACCGGCGCGCAGATGCGGCACTTCGGGGAGCGACTGGAGCACGTCGAGGTGCTGCGCAACGCGACGCCCGTCGGCTTGGCGTCGGCGCGGAACCAGGGCCTGCAGCGCGTCGAGGGCGAGTTCTTCTGCTTCGTCGACGGCGACGACTGGATGCAGCCGCTGCGACTGCAGAGCCTCACGGCCGCGATGCGCGAGCTCGCATGCGATTTCGTCCGCACCGACCACGTGACCGTCACCGAGGGACGGCGGCAGCTCGTCCGCGCACCGTTCGCGTGGCGCGGCACGAGCGTCTCCCCCCGCGACGCCATCCTCCCCCCGGACGAGACGACGATGGTCGACTACCCGTATGCGTGGGCTGGCATGTTCCATCGGCGAGTGCATGACGCCGGACTGGCCACCTTCTCGGAGGGGCTCTTCACGGCCGAGGACCGACCGTGGATCTGGGGGCTGCATCTCGGCGCGGCGTCGTTCGCGGTCGTCGACGCGCCCGCGCTGCTGTACCGGCGCGGACTCCCCGGCTCGCTGACGCAGGTGCTCGACCGGCGGCAGCTGGACTTCATCCCGGCGTTCTCGGAGGCGCTGGGCGCCGTCGAAGCCGACCGGGAGGCAGCCCGCTTCCTCCCGAAGATCGTCGCGACGACACTGGCCGTCTGTGCGCACCACCTCTCCCGCTCGCGTGCCATGGCGCCGGGCACCCGCGCCCAGCTCCGCGCCGGCATCCGCGACCTGCTGCGCCCCGTGCCCGCCGACATCCTGGATCATGCCCTCGCCGGCATGTCCGACCGCCGGCGCAGGCTGCTCGCCCGCAGCGTCCGCGAGGTGCGCCGCGCATGACCCAGGTCTTCGTCCTCAACTCCGCATACGGGGTCATGACCGCAGCCGCCGCGATGGATGCCGGTCTCTTCCCCGAACCGTTCGGCGATCGCATCCTGCTCGCCGTCAACGCTGCGATCGTGCCCGAGACGACCACGGGGATCGCGGAGTCGCGGCAGCTGCAGGGGGTCCTCCGCCGCTTCGACCGCGTCGAGTCGCTCAACGCGCTCGTCGCGCCGACCCCGCCGGTGCAGTGGCAGCCCGCGGCCGACGACCTGCCCATGCTCGAGCGGCTGCTCCGCCGCGCGTGGGGCATCGACGACGGCTCGTCCCTCGAGCTCTTCCTGCAGAGCCCGCAGGTGCCGCCCTCCCGGACGCTCGCCGCCGTCTTCCCGGGTGCGCCGATCACGATCGTCGGCGACGGCCTCATGACGTACTCGCCCATCCGCGACCGGATGCCGGCGGCCTTCGCCGACCGCGTGCGCGGGGTCGCCTACGCCGACGTCGTGCCCGGCGTGGAGCCGCTCCTGTTCGCGGAGACGGGCGCTCCGCGGCTGCCGGTGCCCGTCGACCGGTTCCGCTCGATCGTGGAGGAGGTCGCGGCGGCGGCGGAGGATCCCGCCCTTGACGACCTCGCCGCATCCGCCGCCCCCACCGTCCTGATCCTCGGCCAGTACCTCGCCCACCTCGGCCTGGTCTCGGCCGACGAGGAGCAGGCGCTGCAGGCGGAGATGGTCGACCGCGCGCTCGAGTGGTCGCCCCGCCGCATCGTCTTCAAGCCGCACCCGTCCGCGCCGCCGGCGATCACCGACGCGGTCGCCCGCCGTGCACGCGCCCACGGCCTCGAGGTGGCCACGTACGACGGCGAGGTGCCGGCGGAGATCGTGGCGGCCCGCCTGCGCACCGTCGGCGTCGTCGCGGGGTTCTCGACGGCGCTGCCCACGGTCCGCGCCCTGTTCGGGACACCCATCGCGTCCGCCGGCACCGAGCTGCTGCTGCGCCGACTCCATCCCTACGGGAACGGCAACCGCATCCCCGTCACGATCGTCGACGCGCTCACGCGGCCGGGCTCTCCCTACACCTCGCCCGCGCGACTTCAGCACCTCCTGGACACCGTGGGCCACACCATGCAGCCGCAGACCGCCGCGCAGCTACGGGGGCGAGCCGCGTCCTTCCTCGCCGGCGCCGACCCGGACGAGCGCGACCGGTACGTCGGCGCCCGGCGGCTCACGCAGCTGCGCCTCCCGGGCGGACGCCGCCCGGGACCGCTCGCCCGCCTGCTCGCCCTCAGTGGCGTCGCGGGGCGCCTCGAGCAGGTGCGCCTCATAGCGCGCGGCGGGCTCCGGCGCGCGGCCCGCGCCTGGAACGCGCTGGAGGGTCGATGAGAGGCGGCGAGGTCGGCGTGGTCGCGGTGATCCCCGCGCGCGGCGGGTCGAAGGGCGTCCCGCGCAAGAACCTGCGCCGCGTGGGGGGCGTGCCCCTCGTCGTCCGCGCGATCGGCGCCGCGCACGCGGCGGAGCGGGTCGACCTCGTCGTGGTGTCCACCGACGATCCGGAGATCGCGGCGCTGGCGGAGGGCGCCGGGGCGCGCGTGGTCCACCGGCCCGCGGAGCTCGCCGGTGACACGGCGTCGTCGGAGACGGCCGTGCGGCACGCACTCGACCTCCTGGAGCGCGACGGCATCCGCCCGCACACGGTCGTCTTCCTCCAGGCGACGTCCCCCTTCATCCCGAGCGAGGGCATCGACCGCGGCGTCGACGCGGTGAGCGGCGGCGGTTACGACAGCGCGTTCTCGGCCTACGCGACCTACGGCTTCCTCTGGGAGCGGGGCGAGGACGGCGCGGCGACGGGCGTGAACCACGACCCCGCCTATCGACCGCGGCGGCAGGACCGTGCCCCTCACCACGTCGAGACGGGTGGCTTCTACGTCTTCGACGCCGCCGGCTTCCGCGCCGCGGGCCACCGCTTCTTCGGGCGCACGGCGATCATCGAGGTGCCCGAGGCGACGGCGATCGAGATCGACGATGCCGAGCAGCTCGCCGTCGCGACGACGCTCGCCCCGCTCGTCGCCCCGCGCGGGCGCATCCCGGTGGACGCCGTCGTCACCGACTTCGACGGCGTCCACACCGATGACTCCGCCTGGGTCGACGCAGAGGGTGGGGAGGCCGTGCGGGTCAGCCGCTCCGACGGGATGGGTGTCGCCCTGCTGCGACGTGCCGGGGTGCCCGTGCTCATCCTCTCCACCGAGGTGCACCCCGTCGTCCGGGCGCGTGCCGACAAGCTCGGCGTTCCGGTGCTGCACGGCGTCGAGGACAAGGCGGCCGCGCTCGTGGGGTGGGCCGCGGACAGCGGCATCCCGAGCGAGCGCATCGCGTATCTCGGCAATGACGTCAACGATCTCGGGGTCATGGCGATCGTCGGGTGGCCCATCGCCGTCGCCGATGCCCACCCCGCCGTCCGGGCGGCCGCGCGCGTCGTGCTGGACCGGGCGGGGGGCCACGGCGCCGTCCGGGAGCTCGCCGATCGCGTGTTGCGCGCCTGACAGGGGAACGCCCCGCGCCCGCCACCCCGGGTTCACGGGCAGTTCACGACGCGCGATCAGTCTGGAGGCGAAGCCACCGGCGAGAGGAGGACGGATATGCCCGTCAGCATCGGGTCCCACGTCCTGGGCGGCGGCCACCCCGTCTACGTCATCGCGGAGATCGGCCTGAACCACAACGGCGACGTCGAACTGGCCAAGCAGCTCATCGACGTCGCCGCACGGGCCGGCGCGAATGCCGTCAAGTTCCAGAAGCGCACGCCCGACATCGCCACCCCGGAGCACATGCGCGACACCCTGCGCGAGACGCCGTGGGGAACCATGACCTACCTGCAGTACCGGCACCGCATCGAGTTCGGCCTGGACGAGTACGTCGAGATCGGCGACTACGCGACACTGTCGGGGCTGGACTGGTTCGCCTCGCCGTGGGATGTACCGAGTGTCGACTTCCTCGAGAGCCTCGGCGTCGTCGCGCACAAGGTGGCGTCGGCGAGCCTCACCGACACGGCACTCCTGGAGGCGCTGCGGGCGACGGGCAAGCCCGTCATCCTGTCCACCGGCATGTCGACGATCGAGCAGATCGACCGTGCGCTCAGCGTGCTCGGCACCGATCGCGTCGTCCTCATGCACACCACATCCACGTACCCCATGGAGCCGGAGGAGGCGAACCTGAAGGTCATCGCGACCCTCCGCGACCGCTACGCCGGCATCCCGGTCGGCTACTCGGGACACGAACGCGGACTCCAGATCTCCCTCGCCGCCGTCGCGCTCGGTGCCGTCGCGGTCGAGCGTCACATCACGCTGGACCGCACGATGTGGGGCTCCGATCACGCCGCGTCGCTCGAGCCGGGCGGCCTGGAGCACCTCGTCCGCGACATCCGCGTCATCGAGACGGCCCTCGGCGACGGGGTCAAGCGCATCTACCCCGGCGAGTTCGCCCCGATGGCGAAGCTCCGCCGCATACCGGCATGAGCGGCCCCGCGGACCGCCGGCCGCGACTGCGCGTCGTGGCGATCGCCGACGCGGATTCGTTCGTGAAGTGGTCGTCGGCGCTCATCGACGCGATCCCGGATGTCAACCCGCACCTCGTCCTGGTGCGGACGCCCCTCCTCGTGAGCGAAGAGCAGCAGGCGGCCGCGCTCGCCGGCACCCGCCTGAGCGCGGGCGACGTGACGCGGGTCGATCACGACGCGCTGACGCCGTGGCTCGCGGCGGATCGCCCGGATGTGATCGTCGTGGCCGGCCGCGGCCCGTTCGTCCGGCTCGTGCTGCGCCAGGTGGACCGCCTGCCGGTCCGCCCCGTCACCGTCTCCGGCCTGCCCGGCATGTCCATCCCCGCCCAGCGCGGCGCGGCGCTCTACCGTCGCCACGTCGATCTCCTCGTCGTGCATTCGCGCCGCGAGCTGCGCGCGTTCCGTGAACTGACCGGCCGCCTCGGGGTGTCCGTCGAGCTGGGCCTGGCGACGCTGCCGTACACCCGCAGCGCGCCGTCGGACGGCCGCGGCACCGACCTCGTGTTCGCGGCGCAGGCGATCGTTCCGCGCGAGCGGGCCGACCGGGCGGCGCTCGCCGACATCCTGCGGCGTGCGGCGCTCGCCGACCCCACCCGCCGCGTCGTCGTCAAGCTCCGCTCGCGCGCCGAGCGGGGCGAGCAGGAGACCCACCTGGAGCGCTCCGCGTACCAGGAGCTGCTCCGCGACCGCCCGGAGAACCTCGTCTTCTCGCACGAGCCGATGGCCGTCGCGCTCTCCCGCGCGGAGGGCCTCGTCACGGTGAGCTCGACGGCCGCCGTCGAGGCGATCGCGATGGGCGTGCCGGTCATCGCGCTGGACGCGTTCGGGGTGAGCAAGGCGCACCTGAACACCGTGTTCGTCGGCAGCGGCCTCTTCGGCGACGCCGACGACGTCGTGGCGCGCCGGTTCCGGCATCCGCACGCCGCGTGGCTCGACGACAACTACTTCCACGACCCGGCCGCCTCGACGTGGTGGGCGCGGGTGGGGGAGCTCGTGACGCAGCGGCGGCGCGGGGAGCTGCCGGCGCGATACGTTCCGGCGCCGCGCGGCGGCGCACTGCACGCCGCGTGGCACCGCAAAGCCGTGCTCGGCGCCGAGGATCGTACGGTCGCGGGGGCTGTCGCCCTGGCGCTCGGGTCGCCGGTGGTCCGCGCGATCCTCGCCGCGCGCCGGATCCGCGGCCGCCGCGGGGCGGGCACGTGGTCCGACGACAGCAGTGACATCACGGTGACCCCGGCGCGCCATCAGGATCCCATCCGCCGCCGCGGTCGGACGCTCGCCCTGTCCGCCGTGGACTGACCGCCCGGCGGCCCGCCCGCCGCGATGCGTCCCGCGCTCAGCGGGAGAACAGCGCCGACAGGATGCCGCCGAAGAACCCGGACTGCAGGACGAGCCAGAACAGCA
>Ga0006562J51391_1017437_pt1 | contig 18621 bp, 22 predicted proteins | sample Ararhi6_input_d2_FD_51391 | JGI IMG/M metagenome (IMG submission 51391) | reverse complement strand
GCTCGTTGGAACCGGTGGAGGCGAGGGCCGCAGCCCCCGACCCGCTGCCCGCGGCCAGCGACATTGCCCCGCCCGCGGACGCCGTCACCGTGCCGGCTCCGGTGCCACCCGTGGTCGGGGTGGTCGGAGTCGTCGGGGTGGTCGGAGTCGTGGGCGTGGTCGGGGTGGTCGGGTCAGTCGGGTCCGTCGGGGTGGTCGGGTCGGTCGGCGTCGTGGTGGAGCCGGTGGTGGTGCTGTCGCCGACGACGCTGATCGCGTTGCCGCCGACGGTCACCGGAACATCCACACCGATCGGCAGGTCGATGCCGCCGAGGGTCCCGTCGCCGGTGGTCCCACCGGTCGTCCCACCGCCGGTAGCCGGGGCGCTGGTGGAGGATCCGGCCGAGGTGGAGTCACCGACCACCGAGACCGCGTTACCGCCCGCCGTCACCGGCACAGCAGCATCGATCGGAGCCTGAACACCCGACAGGATGCCACCATCCGAACCAGAACCCGACGTGGTGCTCCCGCTACCGGCAGCCGGAGCGGTCGTCTCCGAGCCCGAGGACTGCGAGTCGCCGAGGACGGAGATCGCATTGCCGCCGACCGTCACCGGCACTGCGGCGTCGATCGGAGCCTGGATGTCGGAGAGCAGTCCGCCGTCCGAGGCGGAGCTCGACGCCGTCGCCGACGAGCCGGAACCCGCGGCGGGCGCCGTGGCCGACGAATCGGTCGACGTCGAGTCGCCGAGGACCGAGATGGCGTTGCCACCGGCGGTCACCGGAACCTCCACCGCCACAGGTGCCTGGATGCCCGACGCCACGCCGTCCGAACCATCGGAGGTGGCGCTCGCTCCCGAGTCGGCGGGCGCCGGAGCGGCAGCCGAATCGGATCCGGAACTGGTGGAGTCGCCGAGGACGCTCACCGAGTTCCCCGCCACCGTCACCGGGACGCTGACCGAGGGCACCGCCTGGTCGCCGCTGAGGACGCCGCCGATCGAGTCGGGCGAGATGGACACCGAGGGAGCCGCCGGTGCCGCCGGAGCCGCGGCCGTGGAGCCGCTGCTCGTCGAGTCGCCGAGGACCGAGATGCCGTTGCCCGAGAGGGACACCGGAACCGTGACGCCGACGACCGCCTGGTCGCCGCTCGCGACGCCGTCGCTGCTGGGAGCCTCGGCCGCGTTGGCCGCGGCCGTTCCGGCGAGCCACAGGCCGCCGACGCAGAGGGTGAACCACATCCCTCTGGATACGTACTTGTTCATGATCAAGCCTTTCGAATGAGTGTCTGCACCCGGGCATGAGGATGCCGGGCGAATGGTCGCGTGCTGCCTCAGAGGGCAGCGGCGACCCACTCAGTCGGGGCTGATGTCGTGATCGGCGACGGGAGCCGCGGGGATGCGGTCATCCGCGGCAGCGCCGATGCGCCCGCTCCACGCGGAGCCGGGCAGGAGGAAACCGTCGGCCGTCGCGGCCGCACCGGGCGCAACTCCGCCCGGGCCACCGGACCCACCGGTCGTACCGGCGGTCCCGCCACCCGGCAGACCACCGCCGGGCAGGCCACCGCCCGGAAGACCTCCGGGCGCGTCTGAGGGCGCACCACCGGCGCCGGCTCCAGACGGGGCGACGAGCCCCGCGCCCGCGACGAAGGACGTGGCACCGGTCGCGGCGAGCAGCTCGAGAGCGGCACCGGCCGGCACTGCTGCAGTGGCCGGACCGGCCGCCGCACCAGGCGAGAGAAGGGATCCGAGGAGGTCCGTACCGTCGGACACCGTGGTGCCCGGGTCAGGCACGGGAAGCGCGGCGGCGGGAGGAGTCAGCGGCGTCACGGCCGTGTCGACCGCGCCCACGACATCCGACACCGCCTGGTCGACGCCACCGGTGACCGGCTGCGTGACCGATGAGACCGGGGCCGGCGGGAGGATGTCGCTGACGATCGGCACCTGCGCGACGACCTGGTCCACCACATCCACCACCGGGTCGACCGTGCTCGAGACCGGCGACTGCTCGACGACCTGGTCGACCGTGTCGGTGACCGGGGTCACGACCGCGGAGACGACCTGCTGCACGGGCTCGGGGACGGCCGGCGCGACGGCCGAGGTGACCGATCCGAGGACGTGTCCCACGGCTCCGGTCGCGTTCGATACGACCGCCGAGACGGGCGAGGACGGCGGGGCCGGTTCGGCCGCAGAGGCCGGCGAGCCTCCCATCAGGAAGCCGAGGACGGTCAGGCCGGCGCCGGCGATCAGAGAGCCGATCAGCACGCGCGCAGGGCTGACCTGGCGCGGGTGCAGCTGCTGAGCAGCATCCGGCATACGATCACCCCCTGACCGTTCGAGACAAGGGGGACTGTACTCCGCCGTCTACTAGAACGGAAGCGATGCGTCCGAAGTCGCGATCTCGGCGCGTTCGTCGCGCGACGAGCGGCGACGGGATGCGGCCGCCGCGATCGCGATGACGACGAGGGCTCCCACCGTCATCGCGGCGCCCACCCACAGGGGCGACGTGTAGCCGAGACCCGCCGCGATGGTGAGGCCGCCCAGCCAGGCGCCCAGAGCGTTGCCGAGGTTGAAGGCGGCGATGTTCCCGCCCGAGGCGAGGGTCGGTGCGTGGGAGGCGTAGGAGAGGACCCGCAGCTGGAGGGCCGGGACGGTCGCGAAGCCGAACGCTCCCATGAGCACGAGGGCGATCACCGCACCGACCGGGATCCCGGCGACCAGGGCGAAGCCCACCAGCACGACGGCGAGAGCACCGAGCAGCCAGAGCAGCGTCCCGTCGATGGAGCGGTCGGCCAGGCGGCCGCCGACCCAGTTGCCCGCGAACAGCCCGAGCCCGAAGAGGATGAGGAGCCACGGAACCGCGGACGAGGGGAATCCGGAGACGCCGGTGAGCGTGTAGGCGATGTAGGTGAAGGCGCCGAACATCCCACCGAAACCGAGCACGGTCGCGGCCAGCGAGAGCCACACCTGCCCGGACCGGAACGCCGATAGCTCGCCGCGGAGCCCGGCGGTCGGCCGGTCGCCGGCGTCGCGCGGCACGAGCAGGGCGACGCCGATAATCGCGGCCACGCCGATCACCGTGATGGCCCAGAACGTCGACCGCCAGCCGAAGGCCTGGCCGAGAAGGGTGCCGAACGGCACGCCGAGCACGTTCGCGGCGGTGAGCCCGGTGAACATGACGGCGATGGCACGCGCCTGCTTCTCCGGAGCGACGAGACCGGCGGCGACCACGGAGCCGATGCCGAAGAACGCGCCGTGGCAGAGTGCGGCGAGGATGCGCCCGGCGAGCATGACGCCGTAGTCCGGCGCGATCGCCGAGAGCAGGTTGCCCACGATGAAGAGCACCATCAGCCCGAGCAGTGCCGCCTTGCGCGGGATACGCGTGGCGGCGGCGGTGAGGCCGAGCGCGCCGACGACCACCGCGAGCGCGTACCCCGAGATCAGCCAGCCGGCGGTCGCCTCGTCGACGTGGAAGTCGGCGGCGACCTCGGGCAGGAGCCCGGCGATCACGAACTCGGTGAGTCCGATGCCGAACCCTCCGAGTGCGAGGGCGATCAGGCCAGCGGGCATGGATGTCTCCTTCGGGATGCGGGGGTGGTGCGCTACTCTGTTAGTTGCAGACGCGCTATAAATACTTGCACGTGCAACTACTTCGCGCAACCCGTCTGCCGAGACGACCGGGAAGGGGCGCCCCATGGGCATCGCCGACGACGCCGTGGAGGTGCGCGCGCACGGCTGGCGCACGCTCGCCGCGCTGCACGGGTACATCGAGGCGGAGCTGGAGCGCGAGCTGAGCAAGGCGGTCCAGCTGTCGGTCGTCGAGTACACGGTGCTCGACGCGCTGGCCCGCCAGGACGGCTGGCACATGCGCATGCAGCAGCTCGCCCGCGCGAGCGCCCTCAGCCCGAGCGCGACCACCCGTCTCGTCAACCGTCTCGAAGACCGCGGCCTTCTCACCCGCATCCTGTGCGACGACGACCGCCGCGGGATCTACACCGAGCTGACGGCGGACGGGCACGGCCTGCTCGACACCGCCCGCCCCGTCCACGACGCCGCGCTCTCGCGCGCACTCGACGGCGCTCGCGAGGTGCCGGAGCTCGCCCCGCTGGTGGACGCCCTCCCCCAGCTCAGCGTGCAGCCGGCCTGAACCGGGTCAGCGCAGCACCTCGACCAGGGCGACCCACGAGAACAGCACGGTCGTGACGATCGCCAGGATGGTGCCGACGGCCACCAGGACCAGCCCGAGCGGCAGCGTCGGCGCGAACACGAGCACGAGCCCGCCCACCGCGTAGACCGCGGGCGGAAGGGCGAACAGCGCGACCCGCTCCGCGGTGTAGCCGCGGAATCCGGTCTGGGCCGCATCCCGCTGCACCGCCACAGCGGAACGCACCACCACGACGGCGCACAGCGCGGTGCCGATGAGCACCTGGACGCCGTACCCGATCGTGCCCTGACCCGGGATGAGCGCCGCGCACGACAGCGCGACGCCCAGGATCAGGCCGGCGATGGATGCTCCCGCGCGGGCCGCGAGTCCCCGCGACTCGGCGATGGTCCTGATGTTGACCGACAGGGCGACGATCAGCAGACCGCCGAGGGCGGCGCCCGCCCCGGCGACCGCGACATTGAACTCCGACCACGACGCGAAGGGCTCCTCCATGGGCGCCAGCGTAGCGGTGCCCAGCGGCCAGGGCGTATAACGGGGACATGGCCGACGCGCTCACCACCTGGATCGACCGCTACCGACGCGCATGGGAGAGCAACGAGCCCGACGACATCCGCGCACTCTTCACCGAAGACGCCAGCTACCGCACCGAGCCGTTCGCCGAACCGTGGGACGGTCACATCGAGATCGTGGAGGGCTGGCTCGACGCCCAGGACGACCCGGGCGCGGCCACCTTCGAGTGGCGCCTGGTCGGGCAGGACGGCCCCGTGTACTTCGTCGAGGGCGTGACCGACTACCGCGACGGCCCGATCTACAGCAACCTGTGGATCATCCGGCTCGCAGAGGACGGCCGCGCCGAGGAGTTCACCGAGTGGTGGATGGAGCAGGAGCCCGACCAGGACTGACCCGGCACGCCGGTCCGCCGGATCCGGCGGTCGTCACGCGAGCTGACCGAGCCACAGGCCGAGGCCGGCTGCGGCGAGCGCCAGCACCAGCATCCCGACGCCGTTGAACAGCGCCGCCCGATAGCGTCGCTGCTGCGCCAGGCGGACCGTCTCGTAGCTCGCGGTGCTGAACGTGGTGTAGCCGCCCAGGAAGCCCGTCCCCAGCACGGCACGCCACTCCGGGGGCAGGCCGTGGACGAGCGCGAGCCCGGTGACCAGGCCGAGCAGGAACGATCCGGTGACGTTGATCACCGTCGTGCCGAGCGGGAACGAGACCCGCACCCGTGCCTTAAGGACGCCGTCGAGCACCAGCCGGGCGACCGCGCCCAGCCCGCCGGCCACCGCGACGGCGACCACCAGCAGCGCGGTCATCGGCCGCTCCGGTCGGCCCGGCGTCGCGCGATGCCGGACGCCAGGGCGATCCCCGCGACGGACGCGATGGCGCCGACCGCCACCGTGGCGATGGCGTACAGGATGCTGAGGCCGACACTCTGAGCGGCGATCAGGCCGTCCGTGTCCACCGCGAGCGAGCTGTACGTGGTGTACCCGCCGAGGATGCCGGTGCCGACGAACAGCCGGAGATCGCGCCGCCGGCCCTCGTCCGGTCCGCGCAACGCGAGCGACTGCAGGAGCCACCCGAGCACGAAGGCGCCCGTCACATTGATCAGGAACGTGATGAGCGGCACGCCCGCGACGGGCGGCACCGACAGCGTGAGCAGGTACCGCACGGCGGCACCGAGCGCACCACCCACGAACACGAGCAGGATCGAGCGCCAGTGCAGGTGCACGGGCGCGGGCGCGCGGGTCGTCACGAGACCGGCGGCTCTTCCCACGGGAGCTTCTGGGCACCCGGCACCGGATTCAGCGGCACCACAACGACCGGGCGGTGCTGCCGGTGCGCAAGGTGCACGCCGACGGAGCCGTTGAAGAACTCGCGCAGGCTGCCGCGCAGTCCGGCCTCGCGCGTCCCGACGACGATGTAGCGCGCCTCCATGTCGTCCGCCAGCCGCGACAGCGACCACGCGGGGTCACCGGCGAGCTGCTGCAGGAAATAGGGGATGCCGCGACCGTCGAGGAACCGCCGGATGTGCGCTTCCAGGTCCGGGTCGAACCGCGCCTCCTCCGTCTCGGGCAGATCGGGGTCGTACGGCAAGGCGACCACCGTTCCGTCGACGTAGCTCGAGACGAGGTACCGGTCCGGGTCGACGTTGGCGCAGACGAGCGGGACGTCCAAGTCGTCGGCGAGACGGGCGGCCTCCTCCAGCACCGCGATCGGCTGACCGGGGACGACGGCCACCAGGATGCCACCCCGGCCGGAGAGCGCATTGCCGTTCATGCCCCTAGTGTGCACCATCCGGGTTCACTCGTACCGACGGGTGGGGTACGTTCGGCCATACAGCGTCCGAAGGGAGCCCGAACCGATGGCCCATACGCCTCCGCTGCCGCGCGAGCGCCGCCGCACCACCCGCGGACTCCGTCCGCTCCCTGAGTTGACGAAGGACCTCGTCGCTCAGCTGCGCCGCCTCGTCGCGTCGGAGATCGCCCTCTTCAAGGCGGAGATGACCGCCAAGGCGAAGGCGGCGGGGATCGGCGCAGGGCTTCTCGTCGGAGCCCTGCTGTTCCTGTTCTTCGCGTTCGGAGTGCTGGTGACCGCCGCCGTCCTCGGCTTCGCGCTCATCCTCCCCGCCTGGCTGGCGGCGCTCATCGTCGCGGGCATCCTCATCCTGATCGCCGTCGTCCTCGGCCTCATCGGCTGGAGCAGTCTCAAGAAGGGCGTCCCGCCGGTGCCCGACGACCTGGGTAGCGAGCTGAGCGCCGACGCGAAGGCCCTGAAGGGAGAGCAGCCGTGACCTCGGACACCACACCATCGGTGAGCCGCCAGGGCCAGCGCCCTGCCGGACGCCCGCCGCTCCCCAAGGGCGCCGGCATCAACTCGCTGAAGCTCGACCTGGAGGTGACCAGGGAGGAGCTCGCGACCACGCTCGACGACCTCTTCGCCACCTTCAACATCCGGGTGCAGATCCGGTCGCATCCCACGTTCTTCGTCGGGCTCTTCCTCGCACTGACCGGGGCGGCGGCGGGAATCGCTGCGCTCCTGCTGCGGAGACGCGGGCGTGTCCGCTGACCAGGGCGGCGTCGGGAGCGACCGCGCCAAGGCGGTCCGGCGGATCGAGGATCGCCACAGTCTGCCCTGGTACCGGCTGCCGTGGGGGTTCATCCTCAAGCGGACGATGCGCAGCTTCAGCACCGACCAGTGCACCGACCTCGCCGCCGGACTGACCTACTTCGCCGTTCTGTCGCTGTTCCCTGCGCTGCTGGCGCTCGTCAGCATCCTGGGCATCGTCGGCCAGAGCCAGGCCGGGATCGACGCCCTGTTCGGGATGGTCAACGAGCTGGCGCCCGGGATGACCGACGTCCTGAAGGGGCCGATCGAGGGTCTTGCGTCCTCTCCCGCCACCGGCTGGGCGCTGGTCATCGGAATCGTCGGCGCCGTGTGGTCGGCGTCCGGATACGTCGGCGGCTTCGGCCGGGCGCTCAACCGCGTGTACGGCGTGCCCGAGGGGCGCACTGCCCTGGTGCTCCGCCCGGTCCAGCTCGGCGTCACGCTGCTCACGCTGGTGCTGATCTCACTGCTCGCCCTGATGCTCGTGGTGTCCGGCCCCGTGCTGTCGTTCCTCGGCGGCCTGATCGGGCTCGACGAGGCGTTCCAGGTGGCATGGTCGATCCTCCGCTGGCCGGTCGTCATCATCGTCCTGGTGCTGCTGCTCGCCGTGCTGTACGCGTCGACGCCGAACGTGAAGCATCCGCGGTTCCGCTGGCTGACGCCGGGCTCGCTCGCCGCGATCATCGTGCTCGGCATCGCGTCGGCCCTCTTCGCCTTCTACGTCGGCAACTTCGGCAACTACGACCGCACCTATGGCGCGCTGGCCGGCATCATCGTGTTCCTGCTGTGGATCTGGATCGCCAACAACGCTCTGCTGTTCGGCGCCGAGCTCGACTCGGAGGTCGAGCGCGCGCGGGAGCTCGTCGCGGGCATCGAGGCGGACGACGTGCTGCGGCTGCCGCTCAAGTCGGACAAGGCACTGCTCAAGGCTCGTGAGGCGCACGCGGGCGATATCCTCGCCGCGCGAGAGCTTCGCCGCCGTTACCGCTGACACCGGGGCCGGCGCCGGGCCTCGTCCCCCGCGAAGCTAGTCTCGAAGCATGAGCGACCAGCGACCCGGCCACGACCTCCCCGACGCACGCGGACGGTCGGGACTCCACCGGACAGGGCTCGACCTCGACGGCAACCCGGACGTCCGGGTGCGGGAGGTCGAGGTCACCTCCGACGGCTGGCACGTGCTCCGGCGCACCACCTTCGACTACCGCGGACGCGACGGACGGTGGACGACGCAGACGCGCGAGACGTACGACCGCGGCAACGGGGCCACCGTGCTGCTGTACGACCCGGCCGGCCGAACGCTCCTGCTGACGCGCCAGTTCCGCTTCCCCGTCTACGTCAACGGGCATCCGGACGGGATGCTGATCGAATCGGCGGCCGGGCTCCTCGACGGCGATTCCCCGGAGGAGGCGATCCGGCGGGAGGCGGCGGAGGAGCTCGGGGTGAGCATCGGCGAACTGACGCACCTGTTCGACCTCTACATGAGCCCCGGTTCGGTCACCGAGCGTGCGCACTTCTACGCGGCGCCCTATGTGCCCGCCGAGGTGGTCGGCGGCGGAGGTGTCGAGGAGGAGGGCGAGGAGATCGAACCGGTCGTCGTCCCCTACGACGAGGCGCTCCAGCTGGTCGCGGACGGCCGGATCGCCGACGGCAAGACGGTCATCCTGCTGCAGTGGGCGGCGCTCAACCTCTTCGGCTGAGTCTGCGAACGCCCGATCGGGCCGAGTGGGCGATCAGCCGTAGCGGAGCGCGGGACCGTCCGACTTGAGGAAATCGATGTGCAGGTGGTTGCACGTGTCGTCGAACGGCTTGAAGTTGGTGAGGTCCATGGAGGAGCGGCAGCCGATCTGACCGAGACCCGTGCCGTCCGGCACGATCGGGTCGAGGATCTTGATGAGCTGCACCGACTTCGCGTCGCCACCGGTGAGGGGCGAGCCGTTGAGCAGGTAGAAGTCGAGGGCGTGACCGCCGCCGTCCGCATAGTGGGCGGACTCGGTTCCCGCTCCCTCGATCTGGCCGGTGCAGCGACGGTTGATGTCGCTGACGCCGACCTGGTTGAAGTTGTCGAGCGCGATCGAGATGGCCTGCAGAACGCGGTAGTCGATCCCGCAGCCGGGGACCGCGCGGCCTTCGGCGAGGTCGGCGATCTCGGGGATGTGGTTCGGCGTCGAGCCGACCAGGCGACCGGCCGCGACCGCTCCCATGAGCTGGACGGCGAGGGCCTGGACCGTCGGAGACACCGTCGTGTTGGTGGTGGAGTCGAGCGCCTGCGGGCTCTCCTGGATGTCGAGGCCGTCACGGGCGACCACCTGGGTCACACCGCCGCCGGTCAACGTCTGCACCGCGAGGGCGGTCCGTGCGGCACCGACCGTGGAGCCCTCGCCCGTCGTCGCATAGGCCGGGAGTGCTGCAGTGCCGAAGAAGGCGGCCAGCGCGAGCATGACGACGGCGTGGACGCCCCAGCGCCGGCCCTCGGTGCGAGCCGGGCGGGCCGACCGCGGTGTCCGTGTGCGGCGCGGCGGACGGTTGGCGCGCTCCGCACGGGCGGCGGCTTTAGCATCGCGTCGGTCGCGGGTCGGGCGCACGACGACGCGCTCGCGCTTCGCCGGCCGGCTGCGCTCCGCCTCGAGGGCGGCGCGGCGGCTCGGGAAGGTCTGCGTCGCGGTCAGTTCCTCGGCCGTGGTGAACGCGCTGACCGGGTCGTCCGAGAGTTCATGCTGCTGGTCCACATCCACCACGACGGGTGCCCTGAAACTGCGGCGAGGCCGCACTGAGGGAGTGGACTGGGGCAAGCTGCTGGTACTTCCTTGGCGAGACGGTCGGAGGATCGCGCCGGGGGGATGGGCGCGAAAGCGTACCGATCCTTTCTACCCGATTCCGCCTGGATGTTCCATCAATGCAGACGAATGGATCCCGGTCGGGGGCCCATCCCGCGCGTTCGGGTCACGCAGGGGCCCCCACCCGGGACCGGGGTCGGCACCGTCGTCCGTCCTCTGAAAACGTAGGCGTCGCAACGGATCGCGGGGTGACGGGATACGGCTGGCACGACCGGCCGTTCAGCATCCGGTCAGGGGATGGCGACCGCCAGTTCGACACGCCCGGACCGTTCGCGGAGGGCGACCGTTCCGCGCTCCGACAGCTGCTTGAGACCGATCCCGGCCTCGGAGGCGGCGAGCGCTCCGCCGGAGAGGACCACGACCTCGACGCCGCCGGACGCGGCCGCCCGCAGCTCCAGCGCGACAGGCGAGCCGTCGCCGTGCCGGACCGCGTTCGCGAGCCCTTCCGAGATCGCGTCGACCACCGCGGCGGTGCGCGACGCATCCCCCAGACGCTCCCAGACGCCGTCGCCGATGCCGACCGTCAGGCCGATGGCGGAGGACCAGCTGTCGAGCAGCGTCCGCACCTGCTCGGCCGCGTCCGGCTCGTCGTTAGCGCCGCGGAGGGCATCGCGCGCACGGCCGACGATCTCGGCCGTCCGTGCGCCGGCGTCGTTCGGGCCGCCGGAGACGGTCAGCGAGAGCGCACCGGCGATCAGCTCGGACTGCACGCCCGCGTGCAGCAGCCGGGCGAGGGAGGCGCGCTCTCGCTCGTACTCGCTGCGGATCCGGGCGGCGGTGGCGACGTTGGACTGCAGCGCCGTCTCCAGCTCCGCCTGATCGAGACGCGTGCGGACGGCCAGAGAGCCCACGAAGGCCACCGCCACGGCGATGAGCGGGTAGGTCGCCGCCTCGAACCAGACGGACTCCGGCCGCACCCCCACGAGCAGGAGGGTCGTCTCGCCACTGAGCGCGAGCAGTACCCCGACCAGGGCGTAGATGCCGAGAAGAAAGAGCAACCTCAGGACGGGCCGGTGCGGGAGGCGGAGTCGCGCGACCACGGTGTTGGCCACCAGGAGCACCACGAGACCGACGACGAGCGGGAGGAGGCTGATCGCACCGAACAGGAGCACACCGAACGGCACCACCAGGGCGGAGAAGAGTGTGGCGGTCGCGATCGGCGGGGCGGCACGCATCCCGCCCAGGACGCTCACGGACCATTCCCGCGCTCCCGCCACTGCGCCTTCCGGCACCGCGTCCGGTGCGGGAGAGGCGTAGACGCGATGGCTGGCGGGCCGCACGACGTCCTCGGCGAGCGTCCGCAGCAGCCGGGCGGCAGCACTCGGCTCCATCGGCCGGGAGGCGGCCGAGGCCGCGGCCTCCTCCAGCGCCGCCACGACGCCGTCCACGGTGTCGGCGCGCAACTGCCGGAGGCGCTCCGAGGCGTTCTCCACATCGAGTTGCGACGCGCGTTGCGCCGTCCGCAGCCGCCGGAAGACCCCGCGGTGCTCGCGGACGAGATCGACGCCGACGGCGATCAGCGAGAAGGCGACGACGAGGGCGACGACGTTGATGCCGATCCGGCCGGCCAGGTCGCCGGGCGCGACCGGGATGGAGAGGAGGCCGCCCGCCTCCAGGAAGAGGATGGGCCGGAGTCCGCCAGCGACGGCGAAGAATGCGAAGACCACGAGAGGACGCGCGCGCCCGCGCACCACGCGAAGCAGTGCGGCCCCGGCGAGCAGCACGCCGCCGAGGATGGCATGGGCGAGACCCGAGACCGCGAACACCTCGAGCGGCCCGCCGCCGACGTACTGCAGCCCCGACATGACGGTCACCGCGAACGGGAGCGTGATGAGCCACGACCAGACGGTGATCGCCGACGGCCCGTAGACGCGTGCGAAGGAGCGACGGAAGTTCGTGAGCAGCACGGCTCAGAGCCCCGAGGCGGGATCGCCGAACGTCGTCGTGTAGAGCGTCGCGGCGGCGACGCGCGGTGTCGTGCGCTCACCGCCGAGCCCGAGCGCGGCGAACACCCGCTCGACGCTCTTCTCCACGGCGCGCACCGACACGCCCCGCCGCCGGGCGATCTCGGCGTTCGACAGGCCGGCGGCGAGCAGCCGGGTGGTCTCCAGCTGCGCGGCGGTCAGCCGGAGGAGTCGCGCCTGGGCGTCCGAGGCGGCGAGGTCGCGGGACACCGGCCGATCGGCGAGCACGGCCTCCGCCGCATCCACCAGCTCGTCGACCGATTCGACNGCNGCCTTGTTGACGAACGAGGCGCCGGCGACAGTGCTCTGCGCCTGCGCGGAGGCGGCCTCACGGGACAGGTTGCTCAGGAAGAGGATGGCGACGTGCGGTGCACGGGACCGCAGGATGGTGGCCAACTCCACACCGTTCGGTCGCCGGCGGAGGTCGATGTCCGTCACCAGAAGGTCCGGATCGAAGGCGTCCGCCAGGGCGAGGGCCTCCGGAGCGGACTGGGCGGACGCGACCTCGAAACCCCGCGCGCGGAAGGCATCGGAGACCAGGGAGCGCATGAGGGCGTGATCCTCCACCACGAGCGCGCGCCGGAGCCAGGTGCTCTCCCCCGCCCGACCAGACTCCGCCACCCGGCCAGGATAACGCGACACGCCGGGCGTTCCCGCTGGTCCGGCGGCCCCCGTTGTGGTCCCGTTCGCCCCGCGTACGCCACCCCCGCAGGACCGCAGCGTAGGGTTCTCGGCATGACGACCAGGCTGCTCGCCGCGGCCGCCGGCTTCGCCGCGGCCGCCGTCCTCGCGCTCGCTCCCGTGTCCGCCGCATCGGCCCACGACTACGTGGTCGGCAGCGACCCGGCCGCCGGCTCCACGGTGACGACGGCACTCGACACGGTGACCGTGACCTTCAACGACCGCGTGCTCGACCTCTCCGGCACCGGATCGACGAACCTGCTCACGGTGACCGGCCCCGACGCAGGGACCCGTCATTTCGAGACGGGATGCGCCACCGTCGCCGACACCACGCTCAGCGCGCCGGTCGCCCTCGGCGGGGCCGGTCAGTACACAGTCACGTACCAGATCGTGTCGGCCGACGGCCACACGGTCTCGTCGTCCTACCCGTTCACCTACCAGCCGCCGTCCGGCGCCGCGGCGGCCGCGGGCTCCGAGACACCCGGCTGCGGTGCGGGAGGGTCGACAGCGCCGGCAACGATGGGCCCGACGGCGCCGACCCCGCAGGCGGGCTCCGGGCCCACCGCGACGGCCGCCGCATCCACTCCGCAGCCGACGACGCAGACCTCCGGCACCGACCTGGGCCTGGTGATCGGCATCGCCGTCGCCATCGTCGTGCTGGCGGTCATCGGTGTCGTGATCGTCCTCCTCACCTCTCGGCGCCGCCGCCCTTCCGCCACGGATGCGGACGACGACGCGCACTTAGAGAGCTCTCAGGACGATCTCTGAGGCGGATGGGGCTTTCGGCTCCTGAGTTGCTGGCGTAGCGTTCGCGCATGGCCAGACAGACGACCGACCAGCAGACCGAGGACTTCCCGGACGTCGTGCCCGAGGAGCAGATGGATCCGGACATCGTCCCGGCTCCCCAGCCCGCGCCCGACTCCGTCGATGACGGCGACGAGGAGGACGGCCGCCTCTGAGCGGCTAGGGCGCCTCGCCCTCGCCCGACTCCTCAAGCTGTCCGTGCTCCGAGTCGTGCGCCGTCAGATCGGCGCTCGTGTACTGACGCTCGCCGGCGTCGAGGTCCTCGCGCTCGTCGTCGCCCTTCGCGATCGGCTCGTCGGATCGGGATCCGGGCATGGGGTGCTCCTTCGTCTCGGGATGCGGTGGAGCTTCGAACGGTAGACCTGCGCCACCCGCGCCGACAGGGGATCGCCAGCCGCCGCAGAGCCGCGGTTGAGCGGGCGTCCAGTCTTCTGGGGCAGGGTATGCCCCGTGGAGATCGTTGTCGACGTCGTGCTCGTGGTGCTCGGCATCCTCGCGATCGCGGCCGGTTGGAGCAAGGGCGCCATCCGTTCGGCCGGCACCCTCGTGGGTCTCGGGCTCGGTCTCTGGCTGGGGCTGACCATCGCCCCCATCGTCGTCGGCTGGTTCGCCGACTCCGGGTTCGGCGGGGTCACGCAGCGGTCCGTCGTCGCGGCCGTCGTCATCATCGTGTGCGCGGGCGTCGTGTACGCCATCGCGGGCGCCCTGGCGAGCATCATCGGCAAGCTCCTGCGTCACGGCCCCATCCGCTGGCTCGACTCCCTCGTCGGCGCCGTGCTGGGCCTGGCCACCTGGGCCGTCGTGGTCTGGCTGCTCGCCGGGTTCGCTCTGGCGACCAACCTCGCGACCGTCGTCCAGGCGGCGAACTCCTCCCGGGTCGTCTCAACCCTCAACAGCATGGCCCCGCTGCCGTCGTCGACCGTGCTCGGCGCGGTGGACGACGCCCTCGCCGGTGCCGGGCTGCCGAAGGTGTTCGAGGGCGGCGAGACCATCAAGGCGGTCCCGGCGCCGGACGGCTCCGTGCCCGCCGCCGTCTCGGCCTCGGAGCAGTCGGTGGTGACGGTGCTCGCCTCCAAGCCCGCCTGCGGTGTCGACTCCGAGGGCAGTGGATGGGTCGTGCAGCGCGGTCGTGTCGTGACCAACGCGCACGTGGTCGCCGGTTCCTCCTCCATCGTCGTGCGGATGTCCGGGAGCCCCGACGTCGAGCGTGCGACCCTCGTCGCCTTCGACCCGTCACGCGACCTGGCGGTGCTCGACGTCACCGACCTGACCGCTCCGGCGCTCGACATCGGCCCGGATCTGACCGCCGGCGCCGCCGCGTTCGCCGCCGGGTACCCGGGCAACGGGCCGTTCACCATCGCACCGCAGCGCGTCCGCGATCGGGTGGTCGCGCGCGGCACCGACATCTACCAGAGCGGCTCGGTCGACCGCGACATCTACTCGCTGCGCGGCGTCGTCCGTCCCGGCAACTCGGGCGGACCGCTGCTCGACTCCGATGGCCGGGTCGCCGGGGTCGTGTTCGCCCGGAGTGCCACGAACCCCGACACCGGCTACGCGCTGACCCTTGCCGAACTGCGGCCGGTGCTCTCGTCCGTCGGCTCCGCACCGATCAGCTCCGGAGCCTGCTCGGCGGGCTGACACGCGCCTGGGCCGCTCTCCCGTCGCGCCGTTCGCCGTGGTTGGCTGGTGACATGAAGGCTGTGAGCTACTCCTCCACCGGCGAATCCGACGTCCTGACCCTCGGCGAGCGCGAGGAGCCGCACCCCGGACCGGATGAGGTGCGCGTCCGCATCCACGTGTCCGGTGTGAATCCCACCGACTGGAAGGCGCGGCGGGGCAGCGGCCCGGCGGAGCTTCCCCGGCCGCAGGTGCCGAACCAGGACGGCGCCGGCGTCGTCGACGAGGTCGGCGAGGGCGTCACGGCCTTCCGCGCGGGCGACCGTGTGTGGGTGTGGGATGCCGCCTACCAGCGTCCCGACGGAACGGCGCAGGAACTGGTCGTGCTTCCCGAGAAGCTGGTGGTCGCCCTGCCCGACGACGTCAGCTTCGACGAGGGTGCGTCGTTCGGCATCCCGGCGCTCACCGCCCATCGCGCGCTGACCTCGTACGAGCACGCCCCGGCGGAGCTCTCCCCCGGCTCGCTGGAGGGCCGCACCGTGCTCGTCGCCGGAGGGGCGGGCGCCGTCGGCCACGCCGCCATCCAGCTCGCCGTGTGGGCGGGCGCCACGGTCATCGCGACCGTCAGCAGCCATGAGAAGGCGGAGCTCGCGCGAGCCGCCGGCGCGCACCACGTCGTCAACTACACCGACCCGGACACCGCGGAAGCCATCGGTGCGCTGGCGCCCCGCGGCGTGGACATCGTCGTGGAGGTGAACGTGATCGCCAACGCGGCGCTCGACGTGAAGGTCGCCGGCCGCAACGCCACGATCGCGAGCTACGCAGACGCCCCCGGAGCGGAGGAGGTGACCATCCCCGTCCGCCCGAGCATGTCGAAGAACCTCCGCTGGCAGTTCGTGCTCACCTACACGGTGGCTCCGGAGAACAAGGAGGCCGCGGTGCGGGCCGTCGCCGCCGCTGCCGCCGACGGCGCACTGCGTGTCGGCGAGGAGCACGGCCTCCCGATCACACGCTTCCCGCTCGATCGGACGGCCGCGGCCCACGACGCCGTCGAGGACGGCATCGTGGGCAAGGTACTCATCGACGTGGCTTGATGGCCTGGACGACGAGCGCGACCACTGAGGCGACGGCGATCGCCGCGGCGTAGCCGAGTACCGTCGGCAGCAGCCCGATCGCGGTGATCAGCTCGCCGGCGACCAGCGCGGGCACGCCGTAGGCGAGGTAGCTGACGAGGAACACCCCGGCGAAGAGCTCCGCCCGCTGATCGTTCGGCGCGAGCGGGGCCAGGATGCGGAGGACCGCCGCGAAGCCGGCGCCGAAGCCGCCGCCCGCGATGGTCGCCCCCACGAAGAGCAGCGCGAGGATGCCCGCGCTGATCCCGATGGCGGCGAGCGCCACACCGACGAGGATGGCCGCCATCGCCCAGACGGCCGTGATCCGGGCGGGAGCGCGGGTCAGCATCAGGGCGGCGACGGCTCCGACCGCGGGCGGCACGGCGACGATGGCACCGTTGAGGAGTCCGCTGTCGAGGTGGAAGACGCCGTGCAGGATCGACGGCGAGAGTCCGATGAAGAGGCCCGCCAGCATCCACGTCGCCAGGAAGAGCGGGATGGCGCGAACGAACTCCGTGCGGGCGGGCCGCGGCACGAACAGGCGAGGGATGAGTGATCGCACCGCACCGGGCCGACGCTCGACCGTCTCCGGCGACACGGCGATCACGACGATGCCGGCGGCGAACAGCAGAGCGAGCGCGACGAACACGACGATCGTGGGCTGCGGCACGAACTGCACCGCGAGTCCGGTCAGGAAGGCTCCGATGGCGATGCCGCCGACGGGCGCCGTGCTTCCGATGGTCGCACCCAGCTTCTTCTGGCGCTCGGGAGCGAGCTCGACCAGGGCGGCGGTGAAGGTGCTCATCGCCGCACCCGTGGCGACGCCCTGCACGGAGCGAGCGCCGATGATCCACCCGATGTCGGGAGCGAACAGGAAGATCAGCATCGCCACCACCTGCAGCGCGAGCGCGCCGATCAGCACCGGCCGCCGGCCGATGTGGTCGGAGAGCGACCCGGCGATGAGGAGCGTGATGAGGAGCGTCACGGCGTAGATAGCGAACGCGACCGTGAGCAGCCACGGCTGGAAGCCCCACTCCTGCTCGTACAGCACGAACAGCGGACTCGGGGCGCCGACCGCCAGGGCGACGGCGACGAAGGCCAGCGCGGTGCCCGCGAACGCCACCGCGGGACGGAGCCGGCGGGGGCCGGCACCGCCCGTCGACCGGGCGGGCCGGACGGCGAGCATCCCGCCCGTGGGGAGGGTCTCTTCGGCTGTGGTCATGTCGAGCTCCTTAAAGCAAACTTGATTGCTTTAGTGACTATACGAGGGGATGTGGGATAAAGCAACGAAATTTGCTTTAAGCTATTCCCATGGAAACTACGACCACTCCGTCGAAGCGGACGGGCGGACGCAGCGCCGCGGTCATCCACAACGTGCGCACCGCCGTCGAAGAGCTCGTCGAGGAAAAGGGCCAGGACCGCGTCACCGTTCCGATGATCGCCGAGCGCGCCGGCGTCAACCCGACCAGCATCTACCGCCGCTGGGGCGACCTCCCGACCCTCATCAACGACATCGCCACCTACCAGCTCAACCCCGAGCGACCCCTGCCCGACAACGGCGACCTGCAGCGCGACCTCACCGCCTGGGCCTCCGAGCTGGTGGAGCACTACCGCAACCCGGTCAACGCGGCGCTCCTTCGCGGCGGCGCCTCGGCGGCCGGCGAGCGACAGTCGAACTGCCTCCGCAACCGGCGCACCGAGGCGGGCCTCATCCTGCAGCGCTATCCGGACTCCCCCGTCACCGACGACGACATCCTCGATGTCGTGGTCGCGCCGATCATCTACCGCGTCATCTTCGTGCCCTGGACGCTCGAGGACTCCACAGCCGAACACCTGGTCGAGCGACTGTTCCGCTGACCCGACCGCCACCCGGTAATGTCGGGAGGCGATGCGCCAGGAACGGACCAGCGAGGAACGCGCCGCGGCCCGCTCCGGCTGGGCCGTCGGGATCGCGACCGCCGTCTACGGCATCTCCTTCGGCGCCCTGGCAACGGCTTCCGGGCTCGACGTCTGGCAGACCTGCGTGCTCAGCCTGGTCATGTTCAGCGGTGGCTCGCAGTTCGCCCTCATCGGCGTGCTCGCCTCCGGCGGAGCCGCGGCCGGTGGCACCGCGATCATCAGCGCCGCGCTGCTGGGCGTGCGCAACTCCTTCTACGCCCTGCGGCTGTCGCGCATCATCGGGCCGGGATTCTGGAAGCGAGCCGCCGCCACCCAGCTGACCATCGACGAGTCCACCGCCGTCGCGACCGCCCAGAGCGAGCCGCGGGCGCAGCGCATCGGGTTCTGGATCACCGGCCTCGTCGTGTACATCGGCTGGAACCTGATGACGCTCGCCGGCGCGCTCCTGGGCGACCTGATCGGCGAC
>Ga0006562J51391_1054739_pt1 | contig 18638 bp, 18 predicted proteins | sample Ararhi6_input_d2_FD_51391 | JGI IMG/M metagenome (IMG submission 51391) | reverse complement strand
CGTGACCGCATCCGCACTGGCGCTCGGTTCGATGATGGCTCCCGCCGCCCAGCCCGAAACGGTCACGACGCCGCGCCCGACTCCCAGTGTGACGGCCCCGCCCACCACGGTCGCTCCGGCTACGACGACGGAGACGACCCAGCCGGAGACCACGACACCCAGTGAGGATCCAGGGCCGGCGACGAGCCCCTCGGACGACAAGAAAGGTCCCGGGAAGGACAAGGGACCGGGCAAGGACGCCCCCGGCGGCGGCCCGGGCAAGAACGGCGGCAAGGGCAAAGGCTGAGGGCTCGGGCCGCTTCCGCCATCGACCATCCGCCGGTACTGTCGGGGAATGCCCGAGCAAACGAGGACCGCCGCGATCGTCGTGAACCCGGTGAAGGTGGATGCGCCCGCCCTGCGCGAGGCGCTCCGAGCCGCCGAAGAACGGCACGGCTGGGCGGAGACGCTCTGGATCGAGACCACCGAGGACGACCCGGGCTCCGGGCAGACCGAGCAGGCGCTCGAGCGCAACGTGGATGTCGTCATCGCTGCCGGCGGTGACGGCACCGTCCGCACTGTCGCCGAGAAGCTTCAGGGCACCGGTGTGCCGCTGGCGCTGCTGCCTTCCGGCACGGGCAACCTCCTCGCGCGGAACCTGAACCTCACGCTCGACGACGTGGGCCATGCCCTCGACTCGGCGTTCGACGGAGAGAACCGGTCCATCGATGTCGGCGTGATCGAGCTGCGCGACGGGAGCGGCCCGACGCGCAAGCACTCCTACCTGGTGATGGCCGGCGTCGGGATCGACGCCCAGATGATCGCCGCCACCGACGACGACCTCAAGGCCCGGCACGGCTGGCTCGCCTATGTGAAGGCGATCGGGAAGGTGCTGCGCGACAAGAACGAGCTCCGCCTGCGCTACCAGCTCGACGACAAGGGCGTGCGCTCCGTGCGGGCCCACACGGTGCTGATCGGCAACTGCGGGTCGCTGCCCGCGAACATCCTGCTGCTCCCCGAGGCGGCCGTGGACGACGGGGAGTTCGACATCGTCGTGCTGCGCCCGGAGGGGTTCGTCGGCTGGGTGCAGATCGCCGTCAAGATCTTCTGGGAGAACGGCGTCCTCCGGCGCACCACCGTCGGCCGACGGCTGATGGGTGCCGACAAGGAGGTGCGCGCGATGAACTACCTCAAGGGCCGCGAGTTCGTGATGCGGCTCAGCCGTCCCCAGGAGGTGGATCTCGACGGCGACCTGTTCGGCCGCGCGTCCGCTCTCCGCACCTGGGTCGACCCGTCGAGCCTGATGGTGAAGGTGCCGCGCGGTGGAGCTGAGGGCAGCGCGTAGCGATGCCGCGACCCCAGCGCCGAGGGAGCCTGCGACCGAGGTAACAGGCTCCCCGTGAACTAGCGGGCGAGCAGCTCCAGCGTGTCCACCACGCGGTTGGAGAAGCCCCACTCGTTGTCGTACCAGGCGACGACCTTGACGTGTCGTCCGTCGACGCGGGTCAGCGCCGCGTCGAAGATCGACGACGCCGGCTGGCCGGTGATGTCGCTGGAGACGAGGGGCTCGTCGGCGTAGTCGAGGATGCCGCGCAGCGGTCCGTCGGCAGCCGCACGGTAGGCGGCCAGCACCTCGTCGCGCGTGACGTCGCGCTCGACGGTCGTGTTCAGCTCGACGATGGAGCCGACGGGAACGGGGACGCGGATGGAGTCGCCCGACAGCTTGCCGTCGAGCTGCGGGAGCACCAGGCCGATCGCCTTCGCGGCGCCGGTCGTGGTCGGCACGATGTTGACCGCGGCGGCACGGGCGCGGCGGAGGTCGCGGTGCGGGCCGTCCTGCAGGTTCTGCTCCTGCGTGTACGCGTGGACGGTGGTCATGAAGCCGTGCTCGATTCCGGCGAGGTCGTCCAGGACGGCCGCGAGCGGGGCGAGCGCGTTCGTGGTGCAGGAGGCGTTGGACACGATGACATGCTGGGCGGGGTCGAAGGCGTCGGTGTTGACGCCGTAGGCCAGCGTCACGTCGGCGCCGTCGGACGGCGCGCTGACCAGCACGCGCTTCGCGCCGGCAGTGAGGTGTGCCCGGGCGGCCTCGGCGGAGGTGAAGCGTCCGGTGGACTCGAGCACGACATCCACGCCGAGCTCGCCCCACGGCAGGTCGGCGGGCTCGCGCTCCGCCAGCACGCGGATGCGGCGGCCGTCGACGACGAGAGCGTCCCCGTCGACCTCGACGGTGCGGCCCAGGCGGCCGAGGGAGCTGTCGTACTTCAGGAGGTGGGCGAGGGTGTCGGGCGCCGTCAGATCGTTGATGGCGACGACCTCGAGGTCGGAGTCGCGCTCGAGGAGCGCGCGGAGGGTGTTACGGCCGATGCGGCCGAAACCGTTGATGGCGATGCGGGTCATGCTGTTCCTTTCGTGGGACCGCATCCATGCTCCGGCGTCGGCGATCCCGTCGAAAGTGGCTGGGACGACAGTGCGCGCAAGCATTCCGCCAGAGTGATCGCCAGCGTGCGCAAGGATCCCGCCACCCCGGGGGCGAGCGGCGCGAGCTCAGGCCGAGAACGTGCGGCGGTACTCCGTCGGCGAGGTGCCGAGGATGCGGTGGAAATGCATCCGGAGGTTCGCCGCCGTGCCGAGCCCGACCTGCGCGGCGATCTGGTCGACGCCCAGGTCGGAGCGCTCCAGCAACTCCCGCGCCAGGTCGACGCGGGCCCGGAGGACCCACTGCATCGGCGTGTAGCCGGTGTCCTCCACGAACCGCCGCGAGAAGGTGCGGGCTGAGACACGGGCGTTGCGCGCCAGGCTCTCGAGCGTCAGCGGCTCGGCGAGGTGCGCGAGCGCCCACTCCCGGGTCTCGGCGAACAGGTCGCCGAGCGGCTCGGGAACGCTGCGCGGGACGAACTGCGCCTGACCGCCGCTGCGGTACGGCGCGGCGACGAGGCGGCGGGCGACCCGGTTGGAGAGACCGACGCCATGGTCGCGCCGCACCAGATGGAGACACAGATCGATGCCGGAGGCCGCGCCGGCGGAGGTGAGGATGTCGCCCTCGTCCACGAAGAGCACGTTCTCATCCACCCGCACCAGCGGATACCGCTTCGCCAGCTGGCGGGTGTAGTGCCAGTGGGTCGTCGCGCGCTTGCCGTCGAGCAGGCCGGTGGCCGCGAGGGCGAAGGCGCCCGTGGAGATCGCCGCGAGGCGCGCGCCGCGCTGGTTGGCGGCGAGCAGCGCATCCACCACGGCGGCCGGCGGATCGGTCGTCGCCGGGGTCCGGTAGCCGGGCACGAACACGGTGTCGGCCTGCTCCAGCGCCTCGAGGCCCTCCGCCACGTGATACGAGAGTCCGTCGCCGCCGGTGATGAGGCCAGGGGACGGGCCGCACACGCGCACCTCGTACGGCATGCTGGGCCGGTTCGAGAACACCTGCGCCGGGATTCCGACGTCGAGCGGCTTCGCGCCCTCCAGCACGAGCACCGCGACGACATGGTTGCCGCTCACGGGCGGGCGGTGACGATCTGCAGCAGGGCCGCGCGGAACGCCGCCGGGTCGTCCACCGCCGGGAACACCTCGTCTTCGAGCCCGCGAACGCCCGCGAACGCCGATCGCCCGGCCTCGGTGATGGCGAGGACGTGGCGGCGCCGGTCGCCCGGGTCTGGGGCGCGGGTGACGAGGCCCTCGCGCTCCAGGCGGTCGACCGTGCGCGACATGGTCTGCGGCTCGACGTGCGCCATCCGGGCGAGATCCGACTGGGAGTCGAAGCCGAGCTCGAGCAGATGCAGCACGATCAGTCCCGCGTGGGTGAGGCCGCGCTCCTCCAGGGCATCGGCCCAGGCGCGCTCCACGGCTCGGGAGGCGGCGCCGAGCAGCCGGCCGAGCGGCCAGTTCTCGGGGCGGTGCTCCTCCGCTTCCGCCGCGTGCGCATCCATACCCTCATCGTACGGATGTCTCGGGCCGGTCAGGCAAGCGCGGCCCGGCCCGATGCGCGCGGGTGTTCGCCTCAGTCGGTGCCGGAGTCGAACGCCGCGCCCTCGGAGCTGAGGTCGATCTCGCGCGAGAGCTCCTCATCCACGGGCTCGACGCCCTCGAGGATCGAACGCGCGTGGCCCTCCTCCAGCTCGCCGACCAGAGCGCCGGTCGGACCGCCGATGAGCCCGGCTGCGGCGTACTGCTCGAGCCGCGAACGGGAATCGGCGATGTCGAGGTTGCGCATGGTCAGCTGGCCGATGCGGTCGCCCGGGCCGAACGCCGAGTTGCCGACGCGCTCCATCGACAGCTTCTCCGGGTGGTAGCTGAGGTTGGGGCCGGTCGTGTCGAGGATCGTGTAGTCGTCGCCGCGACGCAGGCGCACGGTGACCTCGCCGGTGATGGCGGAGCCGACCCAGCGCTGCAGCGACTCGCGCAGCATCAGCGACTGCGGGTCGAGCCAGCGGCCCTCGTACATCAGGCGGCCGAGGCGGCGCCCCTCGTTATGGTAGTTCGCCACCGTGTCCTCGTTGTGGATGGCGTTGAGCAGCCGCTCGTAGGCGATGTGGAGCAGGGCCATGCCCGGCGCCTCGTAGATTCCGCGGCTCTTGGCCTCGATGATGCGGTTCTCGATCTGGTCGGATGCGCCGAGGCCGTGGCGGCCGCCGATCGCGTTCGCCTCGAGCACCAGGGCCACCGGGTCGTCGAACTCGACGCCGTTGATGGCGACAGGGCGACCGGCCTCGAAGCGGACGGACACCGTCTCGGGGGCGACCTCGACGTCGTCGCGCCACGCGGCGACGCCCATGATCGGGTCGACGATGTCGAGCCCGGCATCCAGCTCCTCCAGGCGCTTCGCCTCGTGGGTGGCGCCCCAGATGTTCGCGTCGGTCGAGTAGGCCTTCTCGCTCGGGTCGCGGTACGGGAACCCGCGGGCGACGAGCCACTCGCTCATCTCGGTGCGGCCGCCGAGCTCCTCCACGAAGGCGGAGTCGAGCCACGGCTTGTAGATGCGCAGGCGCGGGTTGGCGATGAGGCCGTAGCGGTAGAACCGCTCGATGTCGTTGCCCTTGTAGGTGGAGCCGTCGCCCCAGATCTCGACCCCGTCGTCCATCATCGCGCGCACCAGCATGACGCCGGTCACCGCGCGACCGAGGGGGGTGGTGTTGAAGTAGGTCTTGCCCGCAGAGCGGATGTGGAAGGCGCCGCACTGGAGGGCGATCAGGCCCTCCTCGACGAGCGCACGCTTGGCGTCGACGAGCCGGGCGATCTCGGCGCCGTACTCCTTCGCGCGGCCGGGGACCGCGTCGATGTCGGGCTCGTCGTACTGGCCGATGTCGGCGGTGTACGTGCAGGGCACGGCGCCTTTCTCGCGCATCCAGGCGACCGCGCAGGAGGTGTCGAGACCTCCCGAGAACGCGATGCCGACTCGTTCACCGACGGGCAGACTGCTCAGAACCTTGGACACGCACCCAGCTTATCGGCCGCCTCACCCGGCCCCGGGACCGAGATTTGCGCCAAATCTCGGTAATGCGGCTCCTATAACCGCGATTTGGCGCAAATCGTGGGGCGGGGAACATCAGTGGCGGGCGTCGAGACCGGGGTGCACACCGGCCCGGTAGCCGGCTGCGGCGACGAGGCGGGTGAGAGTCGCGACGAGCGCAGCGCGTTCTCCCGCGTCGAGGGGCGCGAGCATCGCCTCCTCCTGCTCGTCGGCCAGGCGATCGCCGGCCTCGAGCACGGCGTGCGCCGCGGGAGTGAGGTGGATGGCGTAGGCGCGACGGTCGTCCGGGTGGCGGCGACGCTCGACCAGGCCGCGCTCCTCCAGGTCGTCGATCATCCCGACCATGGAATTGCGGTGCAGGCCGAGGGCGGTGGCGAGCTCCTGCTGCGTGCGGCCCTCCTGACGGGCGAGATGCACGAGCACCCCGAACCGGTTCGGGGTGATGCCGAGCGGGGCGAGAGCCGCCGTGAAGCGCTGGGCGCTCTGCAGGCCGAGTTGCGACACGAGGAAGCTGGCCCGGGTCTCGAGCGCGGGCACAGCCTCGGGCCGCGGGGTCTCGGAGGACGACATCCCTCGATCGTACCAACGGGTGATTGCACGGCAGTGTGATTATCATCTAGCATGCCTACATGAAGCTCACCGTCTTCGGCGCCAGCGGGCGCACCGGCAGCCAGCTCGTCCGGCAAGCGCTAGATCGAGGCGACGAGGTCGCGGTCGTCCTCCGCCGCCCGGCCGAGATCGACCCGCGAGTCACCCCGGTCATCGTCCCCGACCTCGCCGATACGGCCGCCGTCCGGGACGCGATCGCCGGGTCGGACGCCGTGCTCTCCGCGATCGGCCCGCGATCCCGCGCGGATGCGCCCGTCGCAGCGCCCGCCACGCGGGCGATCCTCGCCGCCCACCCCGGCCGCATCGTCGTCATCAGCGCAGCGCCGGTCGCACCTCCGCCCGCGGACGACAGCTTCATCAGCCGACGCGTTGCCCTGCCCCTTATCGGTCGCGTGCTGCGGCCGGTGTACGACGACCTGCGCGAGATGGAGGCCGAGCTCGCTGCCTCGGACAGCGTGTGGACGGCATTCCGGCCGCCGATGCTCACGAACGGGCTCGCGACGGGTCGGTATCGAACGCGCATCGGCGGTTCCGTCCCTCGCGGCATGACGGTGTCCCGGGCGGATCTCGCGGCGGCGATGCTGGCGAGCCTGGGCCGGGCGGACACCGAGCGCGCCGCCGTCGGCATCGCCCGCTGAGGCGTCTCGCTCAGCCGCGGCCGGGGGCCTCAGCCGCGACCGTCGGGCGACTGCGGCGGGCAGGTGCCGCCCGGCGCCGTGCGCAGCTCGAAGTGCCAGGCCTCGTTCGCGTAGACCTGGCAGAGTCCCCACTCGGCGCCGAAGCGGTTGAGGTAGTCCATCGCGCCGGCGTCGGCGATGTCGACCGCCTCGCCGCGGACGTGGGCGGAGTCGCTGCCGCGCTTCACCCACTTCTCGGCCTCCTCCTCGCTGCCGTACTGCTTCACCGCCTGCGCGAACAGGTGCTCCTGGTACCGCTCGGAACGCCAGCCGTCGGCGATGGTGATGGCGGACCCGCTGCCCTCGGCCTCCATCGCGGACTGCGCGTCCTCCAGTGCGGAGCGGAGGTCCGGGTCGAGCCGGGTGACCGCGGGGAGGTCGCTGTCGAGGGGGAGGGACGTGCCGTCCGCGATGTATCCGTCGTCATCGGTGAGGCCGCCGCTTTCGACCACTGACCCGCCCGCACTCGCCGGCTGCGCGAGGGAACCGGTGGGCGCGGAGGTGCAGCCGGCGAGGACGGCGCTGAGGGCGATGGATGCGGCGGCCACCGACAGGGCGGCGCCGAACAGTCGGGACTTCGAGGAATGCATGCCTTCAGCCTCGCCGGGCGGCGCGGGCGGCCGCGTCCCCCGCGAGGCCCATCCGCATCCACCGCGCGACGGACCCCGAGGAGGCTCGCGGGTGCTACCCGAGGCGCGGTGTGCGCGACGGCTCGGTGCGCCGCTCGCCGGTCGCCTCGAACGCCGCGGCGAGGGCGAGCAGCCGGGCATCGTCGTAGGCGCGGCCGGCTAAGGTGAGTCCGACCGGCATCCCGATGTCGTCCATCGTGCCCATCGGCACGGTCACGGTCGGGATGCCGAGGTGCCGCGGCACGAGGTTGCCGTTCGCGACCCAGACGCCGTTGCGCCAGCCGAGGTCGGCCGAGTCCGGGTTCACGTCCATGTCGGCCGGCCCCACGTCGGCGACGGCGGGGAAGACGACGGCGTCGAGACCGAGCCCGTCCATCCACTCCTCCAGGTCGACGCGCCGAGTCTCCTCGAGGCCGCGCAGGCCGTCGGCCAGCTCGGGGATGTCGGCGAGGGCCGTGCCGGGATGCGCGCGCACCCAGGCGGGGTAGTCGGCGATGTCGTCCTCGAAGCCGTCGTAGCGGTCCGGCAGGGCGCCCCCCGGGTGGGGGAAGATGCGCTCGCCGTCGACGTCGGCGAGCGTCCGCAGCGCCGGGTCGCCGTTGGCGGCGAGGAAGTCGTCCCACGCCCACGCCGACAGGTCGACGATCTCTCGCCGCAGGAACTCGGGGCTGACTAGGCCGCGCGTCGCGATGGAGGGTGCGCCGGCCCGGTCGCCCTCGTAGTTGCTGACCGCCGGGAAGTCGACCTCGACGACCGTCGCGCCGGCCGCCTCCAGGTCGCCCCGGGCGCGCTCCCAGAGCGCGATCACGGACGGCCGCGTCTCGATCCGCTGACCGGTCGCGCCCCCGATGCCACCGCGGCCGTTCGGTCCGCCGTCGCCCGTGCCCGCCTCCGGGTCGGCGTTGATGTACATCCGCGGCACGCCGAACCGCCGTCCGGCGAGCGAGGCGCTCCCGGCGAGGGCGGGATACGACGCGGGCCGCAGCTCCGACGCCCGCGGGATCGGCACCCACGGCTGCGCGCGCCAGAAGTCCCCGCGGGTCTCCGGGTCGTCGGCCACGATCACGTCGAGCACCTCGAGCAGGTCCGCCACGGTGCGGGTGTGCGGCACCACCACATCCATCGTCGGCACCAGGGGCCAGTTGCCGCGCACCGAGATGATGCCGCGCGACGGCGTGTAGGCGCACAGCGCGTTGTTGGATGCGGGGGCGCGGCCCGACGACCACGTCTCCTCGCCGAGGCCGAACGCCGCGAAGCTGGCTGCGGTGGCCGTGCCGGAGCCGTTCGACGAACCGGAACCGAACGCGGCGGTGAGGTAGTCGCCGTTGTAGGGGGACTCGGCGCGCCCGTAGACGCCGCGCTGCATCCCGCCGTTCGCCATCGGCGGCATGTTGGTGAGGCCGAGGAGGATGGCGCCCCCGGCACGCAGGCGCTCGATCGTGAACGCGTCGCGCTGGGCGATCAGGTGCTCGAACGCCGGGGAACCCGCCGCCGCGGTGAGCCCGCGCGCCAGGTAGCTGTCCTTCGCGGTGTATGGGATGCCGTCGAGCGGCCCGAGGGTCTGGCCGCGCGACCGCCGGGCGTCGGAGGCACGCGCCTCCGTGAGCGCGTCCGGGTTGCGGACCACGACCGCGTTGAGGCGCGGGCCGGCTGTGTCGTACGCGTCGATCCGGGCGAGGTAGGCGGTCACCAGCTCCTCGCTCGTGGTCTCGCCGGCCTCCAGCGCTCGCCGCAGCTCGGCGATGGGCGTCTCGACGACGTCGAAGGTCATCGGGCGTCCTGCGCTGCCGGGGCCACGGCGGGCTGCTGCTGGGTGATGCAGTGGATGCCGCCGCCGCGCTGGAAGATCGGGCGCGAGTCGACCATCGTCACCCGCCGGCCGGGGTACGCGGCCTCGAGGATCTCGGTGGCTTCCGCGTCCGCGCGCTCCTCGCCGAAACCGCACGCCACGATGCCGTCGTTGACGACGAGGTGGTTGACGTAGCTCCAGTCGACGAAGCCCTCCTCGTCCCGGAGGGTGGCGGGGGCGGGCAGGTCGATGATGTCCCAGCTGCGTCCGGCCGCGTCCGTCGTGCCGGAGAGGAGGGCGCGCAGCTCGCGTGAGACCAGGTGGTCGGGGTGCTCGGGGTCGCGCTGCGTGTGCAGAAGCAGTCGGCCCGGGGAGGGGATGGTGGCGACGATGTCGACGTGGCCGTTCGTCCCGAAGTCGTCGTAGTCGCGGGTGAGGCCGCGCGGAAGCCAGACGGCGTGCGTCGCGCCGATCGTGCGGGCGAGCTCGGCCTCCACCCGCTCCTTGTCGGCGTACCGATTGCGCCGCGGGTCGAGCTGGACGGTCTCGGTCAACAGCACGGTGCCTTCGCCGTCGACGTGGATGCCGCCGCCCTCGTTGACCAGGAGCGAGCTGATCAGCTCGGCGCCGGTGCGCTCGGCGACGAAGCGGGCGATCTCGGCCGACTTGTGCCACTCGGCCCACTCGGGGTCGCCCCAGCCGTTGAACGTCCAGTCGACGGCCCCGAGCACACCCGGCCGCTCGTCGTCGACCACGAAGGTGGGGCCGAAGTCGCGCATCCAGAACTCGTCGAGCGGGGCTTCGACCTGTTCGACGTGGCTGCCGAGCATGCGGCGGGCGCGGTCGCGCTCGGTGGGGTCGACGACCATCGTGATCGGCTCGTACTCGGCGACCGCGTGGGCGACGGCGGTCCACGACGCGTAGGCCTCCTCGGCTGATGCGGCGTCGTCGCCGAGGGTCAGGCCGGCGCGCGGGAACGCCATCCACGTGCGCTCGTGCGGTGCGGTCTCTGCGGGCATGCGCCAGGTCATCGGTGTCCTCCGCGGTCGGCGACGATTGTTGATCGAATGATCAATATCTGAGGCGAACGTACCTATACTGGGCGGACCATGTCAAGAGCACCCCGCCGCCCGCCCGCGGAACGTCGTGCCGAACTCTCGGCCGCCGCCCGCGACCTCGCGCTCACGGACGGGCTCACCGCGGTGACCATGCGCGGTGTCGCCGGTCGCGCCGGGGTCGCTCCCGCCCTGGTCGCGCACTACCACCCGGTGATGGATGAGCTGGTCGCCTCCGCCTTCACCGCGGTCGTCGCCGCCGAATTGGATGAGGTGCGTGCCCTCCTCGATCGGGAAGTCGACCCGACGGCGCGCCTCGCCGCGCTGCTGCGGACGCTGCTCGACGGCACCCGCGACGATGTCACGCTCGTCTGGGTTGAGGCCTGGGCGCTCGGCCGGCGGAACGAGGCGCTCGCCGCCGCCGTGCGCGACCAGATGGACGCCTGGCAGGCGCTCATCCTCGACGTCGTCGAGCGCGGTGTCGCAGCCGGGGTCTTCCGTGCCGACGACCCGGCGCAGGCCGCGTGGCAGCTGCTCGGCATGATCGACGGCCTCAACGCGCAGGCCCTGGTCCGCTGGGGCGCGGGCGGCGACCGCGGGCCCGTCCTCGCCCACGCGGTCGAGGGGCTCCTCGGACTCCGCCGTGGCACGCTCGACGCCGCGTCGGCCCCCGGTACCGCCGTCGAGCCGTGAGATCTCAGCCGATCCAGGCGAGCAGCTCGGCGCGGAACTCGTCCGGCTTCTCGATGTGGGCGGAGTGCCCGCAGTCCTCGAACACGACCTCGCGCGTGGTGCCTCCGGCCGCGGCGTAGCGGTCGAGCACGGCCCGCGTCTGGACCAGCATCGGCTGGGGTGGAGCGACCTGGTCGCCGGGCCACCCCGGGATGATGCCTGCGGCGCCCAGCTGGTTGAGGTCGAAGAAGGAGGCGTCGCCGACGATCGCGTCGACCGCGCCGTGGATCCACAGGATGGGCGGCTTGGCCGGCGCATCCACGATGCCCGAGGTGTCGAAGTACGTCGGAGCCAGGGTGTTGAGGATGCCGCGCGTGCCCGGCGCGAGTCCCGGCCAGTGCTCCGACGCGCTCGCATCGCCGGGGTAGTTGTCGGGGCCGGTCGCCGTGGACAGCATCGACTCCACCCAGAGGTCCTCGTACTCGGAGACGAACCCGGGTGCGACGTAGGAGGAGCGGTACACGGCGCGCGGCGACGTCGGCGATTCCTCGCCGGTGTCCCCGGCCGCCAAGCGCGCCACGAAGTCCGGGTTGGCGCCGCCGCCTCCCGTGCCCGACGCGTCCGGGTTGAGCAGGCTGCCGTCGGCGGCCGTCCCGCCGAAACCGTACGGCGAGACGGGGGAGACCAGGGTGAGGCTCGCGACGAGGTCCGGCCGATCGAGCAGCAGCTGCATGACCACGCCGCCGCCGAGGCTCCAGCCGACCACGTGCACCGCGCCGAGATCGAGCTCGTCCGCCACCGCCGCGACATCGTCGGAGAAGTCGCGGACGCCGCGGGTCGCATCCACCGGGAGGGTCTCGCTGTCGCCGAACCCGCGGAGGTCGACCGCGAGCGCGCGCACGCCCTCCGGCAGCGACAGCATGAGCGGCTGCCAGAACAGCGACGACGAGACGTTGCCGTGCACGAACAACACGGTACGGAGCGGGTCGCCCGCGGCCGGGCGCTCCAGCACGTTGGCGGTGTATCGGGAGGTGCGGACAGCGCGGGCGTCGATGCCGGGCAGCAGCGTTCCACTCATCGGGGTGTCTCCTTCGGGTCGAGGACGGGGAGGACCTGCCGCAGGCCGGCATCGGTCATGAGGATCGTGTAGTGGTTCACGTCGTCAGCCTCGTGGATGCGCATCCCGGGCAGGCGCTCCCGCCACTCGGCGATGACGGCGGGGTCGTAGAGGGGCGGTCCGTCGAGGAGGCCGCGCGGTGCGCGCACGAAGTCGATCGGGAGGCGAAGGGCGGCCAGGGCCTCGGCGTACCCGGCCGACCCGTCGAGCTCGAGCGCGTTCACGGACACGGCGTCGGGGTCGGCGCTCGACCGCAGCTCCGGCGCGTCGCCGACGAGGTCGTACGCGACGTAGTCGGCGATCGCGGCGTTCCACCACGGACCGATCGCGGGATGCCGCCGCCAGAACGCCTCGTACGCCTCCGGCGACGCGAACCGCATCCGCAGACGCTCGAGCGCCGGGCCGAGGATCACGGCCGGGAGGTCTTCGGGTGGAACGCCCTCGGGTGCGGGGACGGGCAACCCGCCGTCGATCAGCACCAACCGCTCGACCCGGTCCGGGTGGCGTTCGGCGAAGCGGACCGCGACGAAGCCGCCCATGGAATGACCGGCGGCCACCACCCGGTCGACCGCGAGCGCATCCAGCGCCCTGGCCAGATCGTCGGCGTGCTGCGTGAGCCCGAACGGGGCCGGGAGCCCGGAGCTGCGGCCGCGCCCGCGCAGGTCCGGCGCGATCAACCGGTGGTGCGGCAGCGCGTCGGCGGCGAGCAGCCAGGCGCGGTGACTGGCCGTGATGCCGTGGATGGCGAGGATCGGCATCCCCTCGGCGTCCGGATGCCAGACACCGCCGGCGAGGTCGCCGCCGTCGACCGGGACCGCGAACGGCGTGTACTCCGTCGCGGTCGTCACCGGGCGCTCCACCCGCCGTCCATCGTGTAGCTCGCACCGGTGACCATGCCCGCGTCGTCACCGGCGAGCCAGAGCGCCAGACTCGCCACCTCGGTCGGCTCCACCAGGCGCTTGATCGACGCCTCGGTCAGCATCACCTTCTCGACCACCTCGTCCTCCGGGATGCCGTGCAGCCGCGCCTGGTCGGCGATCTGCTTCTCGACGAGCGGGGTGCGGACGTAGCCGGGATTGATGCAGTTGGAGGTGACGCCGTGCGCTCCACCCTCGAGCGCGGTCGTCTTCGAGAGCCCCTCCAGGGCGTGCTTGGCGGTGACGTACGCCGACTTGAACTCGGACGCCCGCAGGCCGTGGACGCTGGAGATGTTGACGATCCGGCCGAAGCCGCGTTCGTACATCCCGGGCAGCGCCGCGCGGATGAGGAGGAACGGAGCCTCCACCATGATCCGCAGCATCAGGGCGAACGTCTCCGGCTCGAACTCGGGGATCGGGCGGACGTGCTGGATGCCGGCGTTGTTCACGAGGATGTCGACGTCCGCTGACGCGTCGGCAGCCGCGTCGGCCAGCTCGCCGGTCTTCGACAGGTCCACCTCCCAGGCGTCGCCGCCGAGCCGCGCCGCGACCTCGCGCGCCGCGTCGCCGTTCAGGTCGGCGATCGTCACCCGTGCGCCCGCGGCCGCGAACGCCTCGGCGCAGGCGAGCCCGATGCCGCTGGCGCCGCCGGTGACCAGCGCGCGCCTCCCCGTGAGATCGGTCATCGATGACGCTCCTTCCCGCCGGGCCAGCGGCCCGTGGGCCGCGGATCGCCGTGCGCTCCACGCGCACTCTAACGCCGGGCGACGGGAACGGGGAAGAGCGGTGGGCGGCCGGGTCGCGCCTCAGCCGTAGACGAGGCCGATGCGCTCCCGGATGGTGTCGAGCGTGCCCATGATGGCGACCGACTGCGAGAGAGGCAGGCGAACATCCTCTCCGCCGCCTGCCGCGATCAGCCGTTCGATGGCGCGTGCCTGGTACTGCATCCCGCGCCCGTCGATGCGCGACTCGTACGTCTCGATGACGTGGCCCTTCGGGTCGACGACCCGGAAGGAGGTGGGCGCGTAGAAGGTCGCGGCGAGCTCGACCCGCGCGTCCGTCCCGATGACGGTGGCGCTGTTGTCGCCCGCGGCGTCCAGCTCGGTGGTGAGCGCCGCCTGAGCGCCGCTCTCGTAGCCGAGCAGGATGGAGGTCTGGCGGTCGACGCCGGTCGCGGTCGGTGTCGACAGGGCGAGCACCTGGTTCGGTGCGCCCAGCACATCCCACGCGAACGACACCGGGTAGATGCCGAGATCGAGCAGCGCGCCGCCGCCGAGCGCCGGGTTCAGCATCCGGGCGGCCGGGTCGGGGTTCGTGAGCTGGACGTGGTGGGCGACGACCGAGCGCAGCTCGCCGAGGGTGCCGTCGCTGATGATCTCCTGCAGGCGCTCCATGTGGGGCAGCCACCGCGTCCACATCGCCTCGAGCGCGACCAGTCCGCCCGCGCGGGCGGCATCGGCGATCTGCTGCGCCTCGGCCTCGTTCATCGTGAACGGCTTCTCGACGAGGACGTGCTTCCCGGCCGCGAGCGCGAGCAGGGCGTTGGGGGCGTGCTGCGGATGCGGCGTCGCGACGTAGACGATGTCGACATCCGGATCGGCGACGAGCTCCTCATAGCTGCCGTGCGACCGGGGCACGGCGTGCGCGGCGGCGAACTGCGCGGCCGCCTCCGGGGTGCGGGAGCCGACCGCGGCGACGGTGTGGCCGTCGAGCTGCAGGTCGCGCGTCATGGCGGCCGCGATGCCGCCCGTTCCGAGGATGCCCCACGCGGGGGAGGAGGTCGTCATGCGGTCATCGTACCGACGGCGGGCGGCTGGACGTTCGGCGGTCGGTCGTCCGGAACGGAGGTGGATCGGGCCGCCGGCGCCCGCAACATCCTCCGTTTCCGGTGATTCATCGGCGCGGCGGAGGGATTCTCCTCCGATTCCGGCCTGCCGACGGGGTTGGCAGGAAGGGAGGAGAAACAGCGCGACTCGCCGCCGCGAGGCCGGAATCGGAGGAGATTCTGGCCGCGGCGGGCGTGGGATCCTCCGTTTCGCGCTGGTTGGTGAGGGGCGCGGGACGGACGCGGGAGGCGGGGACGGAGGCGGTGCGCCCGCGACCGCCGTCAGGCGACCGGGAGGCCGACGGCCTCCTCGGCGTGGTGGCAGGCCACCTCGCGCAGCGGGATGCCGGGTCCGTCGAGCGGGCGGAGCGGCGGGATTACCGTGCGGCACTCGTCGGTCACCATCCAGCAGCGCGGGTTGAAGCGGCAGCCCGACGGCGGGTCCACCGGCGACGGCGGCTCCCCGGCGAGGATGCGCCGCTGCGCCAGGCGGCCCCGGCCCTCGCGGGTTGCGGTCGGCGTCGCCGACAGCAGCGCCTGGGTGTAAGGATGCGACGGGCTCTCGTAGAGCACGTCGGTGTCGCCGAGCTCTGCGATCCGGCCCAGGTACATGACGGCCACGCGGTCGGCGATGTGCCGGACCACGGAGAGATCGTGAGCGATGAACACGATCGACACCCCGAGGCGGCGACGGATGTCGCCCAGCAGGTTGATCACCTGCGCCTGCACCGACACGTCGAGCGCGGAGACCGGTTCGTCGCAGACCAGGACGTCCGGGTCGAGCGCCAGAGCGCGGGCGATGCCGATTCGCTGTCGCTGCCCGCCGGAGAACTGGTGCGGGAAGCGCGTGAGCATGTCCTCGCCGAGTCCGACCAGCTCCAGCAGCTCGACGGCCCGTGCGCGCCGAGCGGAGCGGTTCATCGCGTGGGCCGCGGCGATCGGCTCGGTGACGATGTCGAGCACCGTCATGCGCGGGTCGAGGGAGGCGTACGGGTCCTGGAAGATCATCTGCACCCCCTCGCGGAGGTGCTTGCGGTCGCGCCGGCGGCCGCGGCCCACGTCGGTGCCGCGGTACGCGAGCGTGCCCTCATCGGGACGTTCGAGGCCGACGAGCATGCGCGCGAGAGTCGACTTGCCACATCCCGACTCCCCGACGATGCCGAGAATTTCGCCGGCGTGCAGGTCGAGCGAGATGCCGTCGACCGCCGACACGGTCGCCGATCGCAACGCGGAGCCGGTCGCGAAACGGCGGACGAGGCCGTGCGCGCTGAGGACGACCTCGGTTTCCGGGGCTGTCGGGTCGCCGGCGCGGGAGTCGACGACGGTGCGGGGGTCAGGGGACGAGTTCACCGATGAGCTCCTCGGATCGGATGCAGGCCGCCCGCCGACCGGGGGCGACCTCTTCGAGCGGGGGACGGATGCTGCGGCAGGCCTCAACGGCCAGGTGGCAGCGGGGATGGAACGAGCAGCCGGACGGGACGCGCGACGGACTCGGGGGCGACCCGGGGATGGTGAGCAGATCCGACCCGCGCTGCGCCGCCTGCGGAACCGACCGCAGGAGAGCCTCCGTGTACGGGTGGGCCGGGCGGGCGAACACCGTGTCGGCGTCCCCGGACTCCACGATCCGCCCGGCGTACATGACGGCCACCCGGTCGGCGACCTCCATGACGACGCCCAGGTCGTGTGTGATCAGGAGCACGCCCATCCCGAGCCGGTCGCGCAGCGAGCCCAGCAGGTCGAGGATCTGCGCCTGCACGGTGACGTCGAGCGCGGTCGTCGGCTCGTCCGCGATGAGGAGTTCCGGCTCCAGGGCGATGGCCATGGCGATCAGGATGCGCTGACGCATGCCACCGGAGAACTGGTGCGGGTAGTCGTCGACCCGGCGCTCCGGGGCGGGGATGCCGACGAGCGCGAGGAGTTCGGCCGCGCGGGCGCGCGCCTCCTTCCGGCCGGCGCCGCGGTGCACGCGGAAGAGCTCGCCGATCTGGTCGCCGATCGTCATCACCGGGTTGAGTGCCGAGAGGGCGTCCTGCAGGACGAGCGAGATGCGCTCGCCGCGGAGCCGCCTGCGCGCCTCCTCGCTCACCGACAGCAGGTCGACGTCGCCCAGGCGCAGCACGTCGGCCGTGACCCGGGTGTTCTCCTCGCCCAGGCCCATGATGGCCCGCGCGGTGACGGACTTGCCCGAGCCGGACTCGCCCAGGAGCGCCACGAACTCGCCCCGGCCGACGCGGAGGTCGACCTCGCGAACCGCGGGGATGTCCGGGCCGCCGCCGGTGAAGGCCACGGAGAGATTGCGTACCTGCAGCACGTCGGTGCTGTGCGCGTTCGATGTGTCCACGTCGACATCCTCGCATGTGAGTCGTTTCCGGAATGTTTCAATCAGGAAACATCCGTGCCGAATTTTCAAATCAATGTTGACACAGCCGCCGGATATCCGCGAGATTGGCTGCTGTTGCGCCTGATTGCGCAGCGGCCTCAACCTCACCAGGACGAAGGAGACAGCGTGCTCGACCCCGCCCCGCGCTACACGGGCTACACCGCATACGACTACCTGGAGGCCGGCAAGGACTACCGCGAGTTCCGCTACGCCAAGCAGATCAACCGGGTGCCCGAGTACGCCGGCCTCGACCTCAGCGACGACCAGGCGGAGCGCACGACGCGCCTCCTCTCCGAGTCGACGGTCATCTCCCTGCACGACCACGTGCAGGTCTTCCCCGAAGACATGACCCAGCTCCGCGACCACATCCGCCAGGGCCGCGAACCAACCGGCTACCAGGGCCTCTCGCGTTCCGGGATCACAGCGGTCTTCGACAACGGGATGGACGGCACCTGCTGCATCTCGAGCGACGCCGGCTGGAAGTACCAGGACGTGCTCTTCGACCTCGGCGTCCGCATGGCCGACCTGGCCCACCAGGACTTCGTCATCAAGGGCGAGACGATCAAGGACATCGAGTACGCCGCCGAGACCGGGCGCATCGCCCACATCTTCGCCCTCGAGGCGGCGACCCCGATCGAGAACGAGGTCGACCGGCTCGACGTGCTGTACGGCTTCGGCGTGCGCCAGATGGGCATCGCGTACTCGGAGGCGAACTACCTGGGCTCCGGGCTGAAGGAGCGCGGCGACGGCGGGCTGACGTACTTCGGCGAACGCGCCGTCGAGCGGATGAACAAGCTGGGCATCGCGATCGACGTCTCGCACTCGGGCGACCGGACGGCGGTGGATGCGATCAAGGCCTCCACCAAGCCGGTCTTCATCACCCACGCGGGAGCCCGCGGCCTGTGGCCGACGAACCGCATGAAGACGGACGAGACGATCATCGAGTGCGCCAAGCGCGGCGGTGTCATCGGCATCGAGGCCGCACCGCACACGACGCTGTCGCCCCAGCACCCGCGTCACTCGCTGGAATCGGTCATGGACCACTTCCAGTACTGCGTCGACCTGGTCGGCCTGGAGCACGTCAGCTTCGGACCGGACACCCTGTTCGGCGACCACGTCGGACTGCACGACGCGTTCGCGTCCAACCTGTCCCTCGGGCAGGCGCACGGGAAGGTCGACTACGAGAAGGTCGAGTACGTCGACGGCCTCGAGAACCCGGCCGAGGAGTTCTACAACATCATCGGCTGGCTGGTGAAGCACGACTACTCCGACGACGAGATCCGCGCCGTCGTGGGTGGAAACACTCTTCGGGTCCTGAAGGAGGTGTGGGTCTGATGCGCCCACGGAAGATCGCGGTCGCGGCGGCCACTCTCGCCGTCGCGGCCCTGGCGCTCAGCGCGTGCGCGCCGAGCGCACCGCCCGCGGCGAGCTCCGCCACGGCCGGCTCGGCGACGCTCACGATCGCCACGACGACCGATGTCGTCAACTACAACCCGCTCGTCGGCAACAGCCGCAGCGACTACTGGAT
>Ga0006562J51391_1026967_pt1 | contig 18790 bp, 18 predicted proteins | sample Ararhi6_input_d2_FD_51391 | JGI IMG/M metagenome (IMG submission 51391) | reverse complement strand
AGGCGGGCTCGAACCGCCGACCTCAGCATTATGAGTGCCGCGCTCTGACCAGCTGAGCTACCTAGCCGTGGAACCTGGTCGTTCGCAGGCGGACCCGCGAAGGCCGGGCAGTTTAATCGGCCCGGGGCTCCCGTTCAAGTAGCGCCTTGCCCGCGCTCGGAGCGCTGTGGTTGAATCGAGCAACGGCGGGGCCGGCCACGAGGCCGGAGGCGCCGGAAACGGTCCGCGGAGGGCGAATGATCGACGCAGATGGCTATCGACCGAATGTGGGGATCGTGCTCCTTAATGGAGACGGCCGCCTGTTCTGGGCGCGCCGCGTCAATCGCGACGGCTGGCAGTTTCCCCAGGGCGGCATGCGCAGCGACGAGACGCCGCTGGAGGCGATGTACCGCGAGCTGGAGGAAGAAACCGGCCTGCTGGCCCAGCACGTCGAGGTGCTCGCCGAGACCCGCGGCTGGCTGCGATACCGCTTGCCCAGCCGTTTCGTCCGCCACCACCAGCGCCCGACCTGCATCGGGCAGAAGCAGGTGTGGTTCCTTCTCCGCCTGAAGTGCGGCGAGGACGCCTTCCGCCTCGATGCCTGCGAGAAGCCCGAGTTCGACCTCTGGCGCTGGGTGGATTTCTGGTACCCGGCCAACCACGTGGTCAACTTCAAGCGCCAGGTCTACGAGCGGGCCCTGCGCCAGTTCGCCCCCACCGTGGAGACGGTCTGCAGCGTCGAGGTGGGCCGTTGCCCGCAGCAGGCCGAGGCCGAGCGACAGGCGCGCGAAGCCGGGGTCTGAACCCGTTCAGTTTTCCGCAGTTGACAATCGTTCGCATTCGCGTTCGAATCTGCATCCATGTACATCTGCATGTGCAACGCCGTCACCGACCACGCCATCCGCCGCGCCGCGGCCGAGGGCGTCGAGACCTTCGCCGAACTCCAGGCCCGCACGGGCTGCTCGGACTGCTGCGGCGCCTGCGAGCCGGAAGCACGGCAGTGCCTCCGCGACGCCGTGTCGGACGTCCGCTCCACGCTGACCTTCCTGCCCTCGCCGGCCTGACGCCCCGCGTCCCGTCGCGGACGCGAAACATCTTCATTCTCGTTTCGTCACGGCGGTTCGCCCCGCCGTATAGTCGTGCCCTGCACACCAGGGAGATCCCTCATGAAGGGCGACGCGAAGGTCATCGAATACCTCAACAAGGTCCTCTACAACGAGCTGGCCGCGATCAACCAGTACTTCCTGCATTACAGGATGTTCAAGGACTGGGGCTACAACGAACTCGCCAAGCACGAGTACGAGGAGTCGATCGAGGAGATGAAGCACGCGGACAAGCTCATCGAGCGGATCCTCTTCCTCGACGGCCTGCCGAACCTCCAGCACCTGGGCAAGCTGCGCATCGGCGAGAACGTCGTCGAAGCGCTGCAGGGCGACCTCGACCTCGAGATGATCGCCACCAAGGACCTGCGCGAGGCGATCGCCTACAGCGAAGGCATCCACGACTTCGTGAGCCGCGATCTCTTCAAGTTCATCCTCGGCCAGGAGGAAGAGCACATCGACTGGCTGGAAACCCAGTTCAGCCTGATCTCCGACATCGGGCCCGAGCGCTACATGCTCAGCAAGGTCGGATCGCTCGACAAGTCCTGATCCGAAGAAGGCCGCCGCGAGGCGGCCTTCTTCGTTGTGGCGACCGGTTCCTTGACCATTCCGGAGCGCGGGGGCTATACCATCGCCGCCTTCACGCTTTCACCACGGAATTCCGCATGGCTCCACGCCATCCGCCACGGTTCGTCGTGCGCTCGCTCGACGACGCCGCCCACGAGCGGCGCCGCCGGCTCGTCATCGCCGCCGCCTGGCTCCTGAGCCTGCTGCTGGTGGGCGCGGGCGTGTGGCTGGCCGCCTCGCGCGTTCCCTTGCCGGGCGGCGCGCGCGTCTCCGTCCGGCAGGTGCAGGCCGACAACGAGGACCTGCGCCAGCAGGTCGCGAACCTGCAGCGCTCCGCGCAGGTGGCCGACGTCGCCGCGAAAGAACTCAAGCGGAACCTGGCCGAGCGCGACGAGGAGATCAGCGGCCTGCGCACCGATCTCGCGTTCTATTCGCGCCTGGTGGGCGGCGGCGCGCAGCGCGACGGCCTGAAGATCCAGGGGGCCCGCACCAGTCCCGTCAACGGCGCGGCCAACGCCTGGAACGTGGTGGTCACGCTGACCCAGAACGCCCGCCGCGGCGAGGTGGTGAAGGGCACGCTCCGGATCGCGGTCGAAGGCATCCAGGGCAACGCGGTGACGACGCTCGAGGGCGCGGCGCTGGGCCAGGGCGATTCATCCGACGGGCTCCCGTTCTCCTTCAAGTATTTTCAGCAGATCCAGGGCAGCTTCACCCTGCCGGCGGGGTTTCGCCCCACCCGGCTGCGGCTGACCGCCGACGTGACCGGCGACCCGGCGGTCACCGGCACCCTGTCCTGGGGCGACACGCAGCGCAACGACGAGGCCACGAATGTTCAGCAATAACCGGAAGAACCAGGGACCCGCCGTCGGCAGCGCCGCCGCCAGCCTGATCGCCCGTGGCGTCACGCTGCGTGGTGACATCCTGTTCAGCGGCGCCCTGCACCTCGACGGCATCGTCGAGGGCTCGATCCACGCCGACGCGGGGAGCGACGGCGTGCTCACGATCAGTGAGACCGGACGGGTGATCGGCCGCATCGAGGTCCCCCATGCCGTGATCAATGGCGGCGTCACGGGCGACATCGACGTGTCCGAGCGGCTGGAGCTCGCGCCGCTCGCGCGGATCGACGGCGACGTGTGCTACCAGGTGCTCGAGATGGCCGCCGGCGCGCAGGTGAACGGGAAGATGGTCCACCGCGCCCCGCAGACGGTACGCCAGCTGGCCCAGGCGGCCATCGCGGCGGCTCCGGCGCTTACCGAGGCTTGACCTGACCGCGATCGGCGCCATTATGGTCGGCATGAACAACCCATTCCCCATGGCTCCGACACAGGCGCCGGATTACCGGTCCGGCGGGGCGCCCCTCATCTTCACGGAAGCCGCCGCCCGCAAGGTGCACGAGCTGATCGAGGAAGAGGGCAACCCTGGCCTCAAGCTGCGCGTGTACATCAGCGGCGGTGGCTGCTCGGGCTTCCAGTACGGCTTCACCTTCGACGAAGAGCAGGCCGAAGACGATCTGGCGGTATCGCGCGAGGGCGTGACGCTCGTCGTGGATCCGCTGTCGCTGCAGTACCTGACGGGTGCGGAAATCGACTACGCCGAATCGTTCAGCGGCTCGCAGTTCGTCATTCGCAACCCCAACGCGAAGACCACCTGCGGCTGCGGTTCGTCGTTCAGCGCATGACCGGCGCCGCGGCGTGAGCGTCGGCCAGGAACGCGACAAGGCCGCGGCTTCGCGCGCGCGGGAGAACGTCTTCGCCGGCATCGACATCGACCGGATGTCCGAGCGGCGCGAGGATCGCCTGTGGATCGAGGAACTCGAGGCCGCCGGCGACACCCGCTTCCTCGTCCTGGACAGCGAGGGGAACGCCTTCGTGATGGCCCATGCCGAGGAGCCGCAATGGATGTCGCCGACGATGCGCTCCGAGCGCTTCGGCGACATCCCCGCGACGTTCCTCGGCCTCGCGAACGGTAGTGCGTGGTTCACGCTGGTGGTCGACGAGGCCCAGGCCTCGCTGTACATCTCCCTGTGCGGCGCGCGGCGCATGTCGCTGCGCGAGGCCGGACTGATATTCCCCGCTTTCGAAGCCGGCCTCTTCGCCTACGCCAAGGGCATCACGCACTGGCAGCGGCAGACCCGGTTCTGCAGTCAGTGCGGCGCCCCCACGCTGGTCGTCGCCTCCGGGCATCGCGTGCAATGCACGAATCCCGACGGCCCGCACATGCATTTCCCGCGTACCGACGCCGCGATCATCGTGATCGTCGAGCACGGCGACGCCTGCCTGCTCGGACGTCAGCGCGGCTGGCCTACCGGGCGCTATTCGACCCTCGCCGGATTCATCGAGCCGGGCGAGTCGCTGGAAGACGCCGTGCGCCGCGAGGTGCGCGAGGAATCGGGCGTGGAAGTCCTGCACGCCACCTACCACTCCTCGCAGCCCTGGCCGCTGCCCGCGTCGCTGATGGTGGGTTTCACGGCCACGGCGAAGTCGCGCGACATCCGTCTGCGCGACGAGGAGCTCGAGGACGCGCGCTGGTTCACGGTCGACGACATCGTCCAGGGCATGCGGGCCGGCACGCTGGCCGTGCCGCCGCCGCTGTCGGTGTCCTATCGGCTCATCGAGCATTGGCTGGCGTTGCGTGGGGTGGATCTCGGGTCGCTGGTTTAGGGGGCTTGCCGGCGCGCAAGATTCGGACCGGGGCGAAAAGCTAATCGCGCCCAGGTGCGCTCCTACATCTCGTGCATCGCCTACAATCGGGCCAACGAACCGCGGATAGTCCTCGCCCATGGCCCTACGCCTTCTCGCCGTCCTGATCGCCCTCGTCATCGCCTGGAGCGTGCCGCAGCTGTCGCGCTGGCGCGACGACCGCTGGTTCCGTGGACTCGTGAACCGGCTCGGCGATACCTCGGGTGCGGGGCGCGTCGCGATCGTATTGCTCGTGCCGGTCGTTGCATGCGCGATCATCGGCGGCGTCCTGCAGTCCCTGCCCTTCTTCGACCTCGCCTGGCTCGCCTTCGCGGTGCTGGTGCTCGTCTACGCCCTCGGTCCTCGCGAGATCGAGAACGACATCGACGCGATCCTGCGCGCACCCGACACGCTGCGTCGCGACGAAGCGGTCGCGGCACTGCGCCACGACGACGCGCCGCTCGGCTGGTTCGCGCCCGTGCTGGTGGAAGCGGCGTTCTACGGGGCGCTGCGCCGCCGTTTCGGCGTGCTGCTGTGGTTCTTCCTGCTCGGTCCCGCCGGCGCCTTGGGCTACCGGCTCGCGCAGGTGCTCGGCCGCGACGCCGCGCTCGCGCTGGACAGCGCGACGCGTGCCGCCGCACGCCGCGTGGCCGACGCGCTCGACTGGATTCCCGCGCACCTGATGGTGTTCGCGATGGCGCTGGTCTCCGACTTCGACGCCGTGATGGGCGCCTGGAAGACCTGGCACCGCACCTCCGGCAGCCCACGCACGCGACTGGAACCCGACTTCCTCGGCGCAGTGGCGCGCGCGGGCGTCGACGCCGATGTCGAGGCCGGCGACGGCTACGTGCAGGACGTCAGCGACCCGATCGCCGAACTGGAAGACACCCGCCGCGTCATCCGCCGCGTGCTGGTCGTCTGGCTGGCCGTCGTCGCCGTGATCGTCCTGGCCGCCTGGTTCGCCTGAAAACCTTAAAACCTGAAACCAGAAGCCGCACTGTGGGAGCGGACCTGGCCGCGACAGCTTGTCGCCGCGGTTCTCACGCTCACGCGCCAGCCCGCAGTGTGAGGCGAAAAAGCTGTCGCGGCCGGGTCCGCTCCCACTAGGCGCTTTCGCCGCGTAGCTGCGACACGCGCGCTTCCAGCGATGCCGCGCTCGCCTCGCCTGCCGGCACCGGTGTTCCTCCCACCAGCTCGATCCGCGACCAGAAGCGGCGTGGCAGGCGCGCGCGGCGAAGCGCGCTGTCGCGGCGGCTGAAGATGCTGCCCCACATGCCGCGCAGCGCCAGCGGCACGACGGGCACCGGGCGGCGCGCGAGGATACGGTCCACGCCGGGGCGGAAGTTCTGGATGCTGCCGTCGCGCGTGATGCCACCTTCCGGGAAGATGCACACCACTTCACCGTTGGCCAGCGCCTCGTCCACGAGTTCGAACGCGCGCTCCATCAAGGCGGGATCCTCGTTGCGCCCCGCGATCGGGATCGCCTTCGCCGTGCGGAAGACGAAGCGCAGCAGCGGAAGTTCGTAGATCTTGTAGTACATCACGAAACGCATCGGGCGACGCACGCTCGCCATCAGGATCAGCGGATCCATGAAACTCACGTGGTTGCACACCACGAGCGCCGCGCCTTCGTCGGGAACGTTGCGCAGCCCGTCCACGCGCACGCGGTAGAGCGTGTTGACCAGCACCCAGGTGATGAAGCGCATCAGGAATTCGGGCACGAGCGTGAAGATGTACACCGCGACCGCGACGTTCACGATGCCGGTGATCAGGAAGATCGTCGGCACGTCGAGACCCATGGCCGTGAGGCCGATGCCGAAACCCGATGCGAGGCAGATCAGCAGCGCGTTGACGATGTTGTTGCCGGCGATGATGCGCGAGAGCCGCTCCCGCGGTGCGCGGCTCTGCACGAACGCGAACAGCGGCACCACGTAGAAGCCCGCGAACGCGCCGATCATCGTCAGGTCGAGCATCACGCGCCACGCGCCCGGCGCGGCGGCGAACGCCGTCCAGCCGAGAGCCGCGCCCGCCGCGACGCCGGGACGCGCGAAGAAGAGATCGACCGCGAACACCGTCAGGCCGAACGCGCCCATGGGCACGAGCCCGATCTCGACGCGCTTGCCCGACAGCTTCTCGCACAACAGCGAGCCGATGCCGGTGCCGAGCGAGAACAGCGTCAGCACGAGCGTGTTGACCGATCCGTCACCGCCCAGCGTGTGCCTTGTGTAATTCGGCAGCTGCGCGATCATCACGGTGCCGAAGAACCAGAACCACGAGATGCCGAGCACCGCGTTGAACACCGCGCGATCCTCGTGCGTGATCTTCAGCACGCGCCACGTCTCGCTCAGCGGATTCCAGTTGAACCGCAGGTCCGGAGCCGTGGCGGGCGCGGAAGGAATCGCGCGGCAGACCAGATAGCCCGCGCAGGCGACCGCGATGGTCGTCAGCGACGCGGCCAGCGTGCCGTACCCCGCGATCAGCATCAGCGAATTGCCCACGATCATGCCGATGAGCATCGCCAGCTGCGTGCCGGTTTCGACGAGCGCGTTGCCGCCGACGAGTTCGCTGCGCTCCAGCGCCTGCGGGAGGATCGAATACTTGATCGGCCCGAACACTGTCGAATGCACGCCCATCAGGAACAACACGACGAGCAGCAGCGACACGTGGTGCGTGAAGAATCCGATCGCCGCGATCGCCATGGCGGCGATCTCGAAGAGCTTCACGTAACGGATGATCCGCGTCTTCTCGAACTTCTCGGCGAGCTGCCCCGCGGTGGCCGAGAACAGGAAGTACGGAAGGATGAACAGGGCCGGCGCGAGGTTGGTGTAGAGCGATACCTGCGCGTCCGGCAGCGCCATCTGGAACGCCACGAGCATGACCATCGCGTTGCGGAACGCGTTGTCGTTGAACGCCCCGAGAGCCTGCGTCCAGAAAAACGGGGCGAAACGCCGCTTGGTCAGCAGGGAAAACTGGGACATGGGCCGTTCCGTCGATGAAGTCGACGGAAGTGTAATGGACCCCATGTCACGGTGGGCCGGCGCGACGGCCGCCTGCGATCGTCAGCGCCGGTCGAGCGCCCGATGCGCGATGTCGTGGCGGTAGAACGACCCTTCGAGCCCGATGCCGGCGATGGCCGCATAGGCTTTCGTCCGCGCTTCCGCCAGATCGGCACCGAGGGCGCACACGGTCAGCACGCGACCGCCGGCGCTGACCGGCGCGCCGTTCGCTCCGATCGCGGTGCCGGCGTGGAAAATCTTCACGTCGTCACCGAACGCGGCATCCGCGCCCTCGATGGGATCGCCGCCACGCACCTTGCCGGGATAGCCGCCGGCCGCGAGCACGATGCCGAGCGACGGACGCGGATCCCATTCGGCCTCGACGCGGCCGATGTCGCCGTCGAGCGCCGCTTCGACCAGTTCGACGAGGTCGGAGCGCAGGCGCAGCATGATCGGCTGCGTTTCGGGATCGCCGAAGCGCACGTTGAATTCGATGACCTTCGGTGCGCCCGAGCGGTCGATCATGAGGCCCGCATAGAGGAACCCGGTGAACGGCGCACCATCGGCGATCATGCCTGCGAGGGTGGGCTCGATGATTTCGCGCATCACGCGCGCCGAGACCTCGTCGGTCACGACCGGCGCCGGCGAGTACGCGCCCATGCCGCCGGTGTTAGGTCCCTTGTCGCCGTCGTCGCGGCGCTTGTGGTCCTGGCTGGTCGCCATGGGCAGCGCGCGCGTGCCGTCGGCGATCACGATGAAGCTCGCCTCCTCGCCGTCGAGGAACTCCTCGATGACGACGCGCGAGGACGCGTCGCCGAACGCCTGCTGGCCCAGCATGTCTTCCAGCGCCGCCTCGGCCTCGCCAAGCGTCATCGCCACGACGACGCCCTTGCCCGCCGCAAGGCCGTCGGCCTTGATGACGATCGGCGCGCCCTTCTCGCGAACGTGCGCGAGCGCCGGTGCCAGCTCGGTGAACACGGCGTAGTGCGCGGTGGGGATGCCGTGGCGCGCGAGGAAATCCTTCGCGAACGCCTTGCTCCCTTCGAGCTGCGCGGCGGCCGCGGTGGGGCCGAAGCAGCGGAGGCCTTCGCGCGCGAAACGATCCACGACGCCCGCCACCAGCGGGACCTCGGGGCCGACGACGGTCAGGCCGACGCCTTCGGCGTTCGCCAGTGCGACCAGGCCGTCGATATCGGTGACGGCGACCGGCGCGTTGCGAAGTTTCGGCTCCCGCGCCGTGCCGGCGTTGCCCGGCGCCACGATGACCTCGTCCACGCGCGGGGACCGCGCGAGCTTCCAGGCCAGCGCGTGTTCGCGACCGCCGCTGCCGATGACGAGGACTTTCATGGGATTCTCCGGACCAAGGACCGCCCATTCTACCCGGCACCTCGCCCCGACTGCCCGCGAAAGGCCAGATCGCCGCCTCCGCCGCCCCTCGTAACCGGCCGAAGCTCGGGCTCCCGACCCCAGGAGATCGACCGCATGGCCCGCCTTCCCACGTTATTCGCCGCCCTGTTCGCCCTCGTGGCCTCCGCCACGAGCCATGCCGCCGCGTGGAAGGAGCATCCGGAATGGGGCAAGACGTTCGCGGACGCGGGCGTCCGCGGCACCATGCTCGTCTACGACGAGGGCGCCGACAGCATGCACGTCTACGACGCCGCGCGCGCCCGCCACCCTTACCTTCCCGCCTCCACGTTCAAGGTCTTCAACGCGCTCGTCGCCATCGAGACGGGGGCGGTGTCGGACGAGTTCGAGACGATTCCGTGGGACGGCAAAATCCGGACGATGGCCGGCAAGCCGAACAAGGAATGGAACCGGCCGAACAGCCTCGCCAGCGGCATGCGCTACTCCACCGTCTGGTTCTACCAGGAGGTGGCCCGCCGCGCCGGGCAGGCGCGCATGCAGTCGTGGATCGACAAGGTCGGTTACGGCAACCGCGACATCGGCGGCGGCATCGACCAGTTCTGGCTGTCCGGCAAGCTGCGGATCTCGGCCGAGCAACAGGTCGCGTTCCTTCGCCGCCTGGCGGACGGCACGCTGCCGTTCTCGGAGCGCGCGCAGGAGATCGTCCGTCGCATCACGATCTACGAAGCGGCACCGGGTTACGTGCTGCACGCCAAGACCGGCTGGGGACCGCAGCTCGACGCGCGCCTCGACGGCACCGCGGAGGAGGCGGGCATCGGCTGGTACGTGGGTTGGGTGGAGCACGGCGGCAAGCGCTGGTTCTTCGCGCTGAACATGGACGTGGTGACCGCCGACGACGCGGGCAAGCGCGTCGCGCTCGCCCGGGAAATCCTCGAATCGATGGGCGCGCTCGGCGACCGCTGACGCGCGAGCGCCCCGTTACGCGGCGGGCGTATCCGTGCCGCGCAGCGCCTGCAGCAGGTGCTCGCGCGGCAGCTTGCCGGTTTCGTTGCGGGGCAGCGACGCGACGATGCGCAATGGGCGCGGCAGGAACACCGGATCCATCGCATGGCGCAGCGCCGCGAGCACGGCCTGCTCGGTCATGCCGGGCGCGACGACGAGCGCCGCGATACGACGGACGCCGGAGGCGTCGGCCTCGTCGAGCTGGAACAGCACGCCGTCGCGCACGCCGTCGATCGACAGCAGGCGACGGTTGAGGTCGCCGAGCGAGGCACGCTTGCCGGCGATTTCCAGCAGGTCGGTGTTGCGTCCGCACAGGCGGAAGCGACGGCCCTCGTCATGCAGCGAGACGATGTCGGCGAGCGCGATGGGAGCTTCCAGCTGCGGCGCATGCACGAGGGTGCCGTCCGGCTGCGGATGCAGCGACGTGTTCGCGTACAGCGTCCAGTCGTCGTCGGTCGACGTACGGCGGCTCGCGAAAACGCAGGTTTCCGTCGAGCCGAAGACTTCGTACAGCGGGGCGCCGAAGCGCTGCTCGGCGGTGGTCGCGAGGTCGACGGGCATGGGCGCCGTCGCCGAGACGAACGCCGCCAGCGTCGGCAACGCGACGCCGGATTCGACGAGCGCGCGCAGGTGCACGGGCGTCGTCACGAGCACGCGCGGCTCGGGCATGCTGGCCAGCGCCGTCGCGACATCCGCGGGGAAGAACGGTCGTCCCGCGTGCACGCTCACTTCCGACAGCAGCGGCATCAGCACGGACATCTCCATGCCGTACATGTGCTGCGGCGGCACGGTGGCGACCACGTCGAACGACGCGCCGATGACCCGCCCGAGCATGGCGGCGTTGCCCGCGTTGCTGGCGACGAAACTGCCCCAGGTCTTCACGTTGGGCTTCGGCCGGCCCGTCGAGCCGGAGGTGTATCCGATCGCGACGACGGCGTCGGCCGGAATCATCGGCACGATGGATTCGGGCGTCTCGTCCGCGGCCAGCGCCGGCATGCGCACGTAGCCCGACGGCGCGGGCGACAGATCGAGCTCGCCGATCGCGTACGAGCCGGGATGCCCGGCCATCGCCTCGTCCACGGCGTGCGGCGCGCGCGACGGCGGAAGCAGGTTCGTCTGGCCGCGCACGAGCAGCGCCGCGAAGGCGACGAGGAACGTGTAGCGGTCCTCGCACAGGTTCACCGCGCTGTCGGCGTCAGGCAGCATCGCCGCGACGCGGCGCACGTGCGCCAGGAACACGCCGGCACTCACCGCCTTGCCGTCGCGCCACGCCACCGGGCGGGACAGCGAGCCGACCAGCAGCGGCAGGGGCGTCCCATGCAGGCGCCCGGTCATTTCGTGAACGTTCGTGGCCAACGGCTTTTCCCCCCGGATCAGGCGCGGATCATAGCGCCGCTCAGGGCGTCGCGGATGACCGTCGGCCGATCCAGGCCACCGAGGGGGGCGTCCAGCGCGGCGTCGAGCCGCTCGCCAAAGTAGCGTTCGAGCGTGGCGACGTCGCGCGCCGGCGGCTCGCCATGCGGGTTCGCGCTGGTGGAGACCAGTGGCGCGCCGAAGGCGCGGCAGAGGGCGGCGGCCGGGTCGTGCGCCGTCACCCGCAGCGCGATGCCCGCATGGGCGCCGGCCACCCAGTCGGGAACCTCGGCGCTGCGCGGGAAGATCCAGGTGTTCGGGCCGGGCCACGAGGCGAGCACCTGCACCAGCACGGCGTCGGGCACCTGCGCGCGATCGATGTAGCGCTCGACCTGGGCGAAGTCCGACGCGATCAGCAGGACGCCCTGCGTCGCGGGGCGACCCTTCAGGGCGAACAGGCGCTCGAACGCCCCGCGATCGTGCGGATCGCAACCGAGACCGAAGACGGCCTCGGTAGGATAGGCCAGGACGCCGCCCTCGCGCAGGAGCGCGGCGGCCTCACCGACGGACGAAAGGTCGAAGCGCCGCATGTCACTCGGCCGCGGACGACGCCGTCTTGCTCGCGGTCTTCTTCGCCGCGGCCTTCTTCACGGCCGTGGTCTTGGCCGTCGTCTTCTTCGCGGCGGCCTTCTTCGTCGCTGTCTTCTTCGTGGCCTTTTTCGCCGCGGCCTTCTTCGCGGGCGCCTTCTTCGCCGCGACCTTCGTCGTCGCCGTCTTCTTCGCGGCGGCCTTCTTGGTCGCGGTCTTCTTCGCGGCACGACCGCCGCGCGGCTTCTTCACCGGCGCGGCCGCGAGCAACTCGGCGCACTCCGCTTCGGTGAGCGTCTTCGGATCGCGGTCCTTCGGGATGCGCGCGTTCTTCTCGCCGTCGGTGATGTACGGACCGTAGCGGCCGTTGAGCACCTGCGTGCCGTTGCCGAAGTCGAGGATCGTCCGGTTGGCGATCGCTTCGAGTTTTTCCTGCACGAGCTGGAGCGCACGCGGCAGTTCGATCACGTACGGATCGTCCTCGGGCTTCAGCGAGGCGTAGGTGCTGCCCTGCTTCACGAACGGGCCGAACCGGCCGATGCCGACCGTGACGTCTTCGCCGGCTTCCGACTGGCCCAGCGTTCGCGGCAGCTTGAAGAGCTCCATCGCCTCGTCGAGCGTGATCGTGTGCATGCTCTGGCCCGGACGCAGGCTCGCGTAGGTGGGCTTGTCCTCGTCGTCCTTGCTGCCGATCTGCGCGTAGGCGCCGTAGCGGCCGAGACGGACCGAGACCGGTTTGCCGCTCTTCGGATCGGTACCCAGTTCGCGCGCTCCGGTGGCCTCGTTGCGGTCGACGGTTTCGGTCTTGTCGTCGACCAGCGTCTTGAACGGAAGCCAGAAGCGCTCCAGCAGCGGCACCCATGCCTCCTCGCCACGGCTCACCGCGTCGAGCTCGTCTTCGAGGCGCGCCGTGAAGTCGTAATCGACGTACTGCGTGAAGTGGCCGGAGAGGAACTGGCTGACCGCGCGACCGACATCGGTCGGCTTGAAGCGACGACTGTCGAGCAGGACGTACTCGCGGCTGAGCAGCACCTGGATGATGCTGGCGTAGGTCGACGGACGACCGATGCCGTATTCCTCGAGCGCCTTGACCAGGCTCGCTTCCGAGTAACGCGGCGGCGGCTCGGTGAAGTGCTGGTCGGCGGCGATCTGCGACACCGGCACGACGTCGCCCTGCTTCAGCAGCGGCAGGCGGCGCTGGTCGTCGTCGTCGTCGGTCTTCTGGTCGCGGCCTTCCTCGTACACGGCAAGGAAGCCCGGATCGATGACGGTGGTGCCCGTCGAGCGGAACGCCGAGTCGCCGACCGGGAATTCCACCGACACCGTATTCATGGTGGCGTGGATCATCTGGCACGCGACGGTGCGCTTCCAGATCAGTTCGTAGAGCTTGCGCTGGTCGTCGTTGAGGTACGAGGCAACGCTGCGCGGAATGCGCATCGCCGAGGTCGGGCGCACGGCTTCGTGGGCTTCCTGCGCGTTCTTGGACTTCGACTTGTAGACCTGGACGGCGTCGGGCAGCGCGCCCTTGCCGTATTCGCGCCCGATCAGGTCGCGCAGTTCGGCCACGGCGTCGTCGGAAAGCGCCACCGAGTCGGTACGCATGTAGGTGATCAGGCCGACGTTGCCCTCGGCACCGAGCGCCACGCCTTCATAGAGGCCCTGCGCCACGCGCATCGTGCGGCTGGTGGAAAAGCCCAGCTTGCGCGCGGCCTCCTGCTGCAGCGTCGAGGTGGTGAACGGCGGCGCGGGGCGACGCTTGCGCTCGCGGCTCGTGACCTCGCCCACCGTGAAGCGGCCCGCGGCCGCCTTCTCGAGCGAGGCGCGCGCCGCCATGGCGTCCTGCTCGTTGGTGAGGTCGAACTGCTCGAACTTCTTGCCGTGCAGCTTGACCAGGCGGGCGTCGAACGCGCCGTCCTTGTGGGCGAGGCCGGCCTGGATCGTCCAGTATTCGCGCGCCTTGAAGGCTTCGATCTCGAGCTCGCGCTCGACGATCATGCGCAGCGCCGGCGACTGCACGCGGCCGGCCGACAGGCCACGCTGCACCTTGCGCCACAGCACGGGCGAGAGGTTGAAACCGACCAGGTAGTCCAGCGCGCGACGCGCCTGCTGGGCGTCGACGAGGTCGTGCGACAGCTTGCGGGGGTTGGCGACCGCTTCCTTGATGGCCTTGGGCGTGATCTCGCTGAAGACGACGCGCTGGACGTCCTTGCCTTCGAGCAGGCCGCGCTCCTTGAGGATCTCGCTGATGTGCCAGGAGATCGCCTCGCCTTCGCGATCCAAGTCGGTCGCGAGGTAGATGCTGCTGGCCGCCCGCGCCGCCTTGGCGATGGCGTCGACGTGTTTCTCGTTGCGGTCGATGACCTCGTAGGCCATGGCGAAACCGTGCTCGGGATCGACGGCGCCCTCTTTCGGCCGGAGATCGCGGACGTGGCCATACGACGCCAACACCTGGAAGTCGGCTCCCAGGTACTTGTTGATCGTCTTGGCTTTCGCCGGCGATTCGACGATGAGGAGGTTCTTTGCCATTCGTTACCGATTCCGAGGGTCGCGGGGCGAGTGGACCCCAGCTCATGTATATATTTAGTGGGAACACATCGCGCCGACGACTGTCAAGCCGCCAGCGGTCAAACCACGCGCTGGTACCGGTTTCCCGGGAGGGTGGCGGTTTCGCCTTCCAGTTCCAGAATCAGCAGCATCGACGACAGCGCCCCCGGGGAGAGGCCCGTCGCGTCCACCAGGGCGTCGAGGGAGGCGGGATCGTACCCCATGACGTCCAGCAGGCGGCGATATTCCTCATCCTGGCGCCAGTCGAACGGGGCCGTCTTGCGCCGGGGCGCCCCCGTGGCGGGCTCGCCGCGCTCCAGCCGGGCCCGCAGCTCCGCCCCCAGTTCCCTGGCCGCGGGAGCCAGGGCGGCGAGCACCTCGTCGGCGCGCTGGACGAGCCGCGCGCCGTCCGCGATCAGGGAATGGCAGCCCTCGGCCAGCGGATTGTGGATGGACCCTGGCAGCGCGAAGACCTCGCGACCCTGCTCCCCCGCGACGCGCGCCGTGATCAGCGACCCGGAGCGCAGCCCGGCCTCGATCACCACCACACCGAGGCTGAGGCCCGCGATGATGCGGTTCCGGTTCGGGAAGTGGTGCGCCAGGGCGGGGGTGCCCGGCGGGTACTCGCTCACGATGGCGCCCTCCTCCGCGATGCGGCGCGCAAGGGCGTGGTGCTTGCGCGGGTACACCCGGTCCGGGCCGGTGCCGATGACGGCCACCGTGGGCTCGCCCGCCGCCAGGGCGGCTTCGTGCGCCGCGCCGTCCACGCCATCCGCCAGGCCGCTGGTGACGAGCAGGCCAGCGGCGGCGAGTTCGGCGGCGAAGCGCCGGGCATTGGCGAGGCCCGGCTCCAGTGCCCGGCGCGCGCCCACGATGGCCACCTGCGGCCGGAGCAGGAGCGCGGCGTCGCCCTTCACGAACAGGGCGGCGGGCGGGTCCGGGATCGCTTCCAGTTGCGGCGGGAAATCCTCTTCCGTGCAGCGCAGAAGGCGCTGGTCGTCACCCGCCAGCCAGGCGAGATCGTGCTCGAGCGCCGCTTCGTCGGGCTGCTCGAGCCAGGCTCGGCCCTCGGACGAGAGGTTCTCGGGATGGCGCGTCAGCCAACGCAGGAGCTCCCTTGCCCCGCCCCGGGCCACCAGGCCCTCGCGGATGCGGCGGGCGCCCAGGCCGGGCATGCGCAGGAGGATCAGCCAGTCTCGGGCATCGGAATCGGTCATCCGCGCAGTTTAGGGCGCGCGGGGGACGATCATGTCCGGGGCCGTCGTGGATCGGCGTAAGAATGTCTCAGGGGCCGCGGTGGGAAGCACGCCGGCGCGCGAGGGGATGCCTGGCGCGAGCACCCGTCGCGGCCAGGGCCGCTCCTGCAGAAGCCTCGGACTACTCGGGGAGCACCAGCTTGTCGCCCTTCTTCAGGGGGCGCAGCGCGTCCATCACCAGCGCGTAGCTGACGTGGTCGAAGGTGCGGAAGACCATGATGTGGCCGCCGTACTCGTCCGGGAGCTTCACATCGGGCGAGGTGCCGCGGCGATTGTAGTTGCCGGAAACCTCGTCGCTGATGGTCTCGCCCTGGCTCATCACCGTGAAGGTGGTGCCGTTGTCGACGCCATCGGCGCTGCCCGCGGAGATCGAGATCACCTGGCGGCTGCCGACGCCGTAATACGCGTCCGCGAAGCCGAGCACGCGAGGATCGGCGGGCATCGACTTAGGCGCATGCGGATAGAAATACGGATCGTACGGCGCGTCGTCGACCTGCATCAGGCGATCGCCCTTGCGCACTTCCAGCGTCGAATCGACCAGCACGAGGCTGGCGACGTCACCGTTGGTGGCGATCACTTCGGCCGTGCCGATCACGGACACCTCGACGCCGCGGTCCGCGCCCTTGCCGACGTGCGTGTCGTGGCGGGAGTCCTCGCGCCACGGGCTCGGCGCCATGGACACGTCGCTGTCGAGTTCGTCGGCGACGAACGAGCCGTGCGACGGATTGTTCACCGCGTCCATGCCGCCGGACGAGCCGCCGTGATCGCGGAAGCGATGGGTCGGGCGGACGATCGCCCAGCGCTGGCCCGGCTGGGCCGAATCCAGGTCGCGGGCGTAGAGCTTGTTGCCCGGGGTGGCGCGCAGACGGGCTTCCTCGAAGCCGACCAGGTACGGCGCCTGCTCGACGTCGTCCGCGTTCATGACGCGCATTTCCTTGAGGAACATCCGCAGCTCGCCCAGCGGGATCGCGGTCACGGCGTCGCCGCCCTCACGGATGCGCGGCTGCAGGCCGATGCGCGGGCCGCCGCCCGTCATGGACAGGTTGAGCACGTCCCCGGGGTAGATCAGGTGGGGGTTCCGGACCTGGGGGTTCGCCTGCCAGATCTCCGGCCAGAGCCAGGGCTTGCGGAGGAAACGCGCGGAGATGTCCCACAGCGTGTCGCCCTTCCGGACGGTGTACGTATCCGGGTGATCGGGACGGATCTGCGACGCCGCGGCATAGACGGCCACGGTGAAAAACATGCCGCCAAGCAGCATGGCGAACTTCTTGATCATGGCGGGTTTTCCCCTTTCCCCCGGTGCTGTCGCGAGTGTAACCGAATCGTTAATGGGCACAATACGTGACCCACGCTCGCCCGGCCCCCGGCGCGCGCGTAGAATAGGAGGCCATCCTATCGTCGCCGTTGCTTGGATTTCGCCGATTTGCCCGCAAATCCGCGGACAAGGCGCCGCACCGGCCCGTGAACAGTTCAAGGTGACACCGTGTCCACCCTCACCATCCTCGAGTTTCCCGATCCGCGCCTGCGCACCGTCGCCGCGCCCGTCACCGAGTTCGATGCCGAGCTCAAGCAGTTCGTGGCCGACATGTACGAGACCATGTACGCCGCCAACGGCGTCGGCCTCGCCGCCACCCAGGTGAACGTGCACAAGCGCGTGCTCGTCGCCGACATGAGCGACGACCGCAACGAGCCGATGGTGCTGATCAACCCCGAGATCCTCGAGAAGGACGGCCAGCAGGTCTATCAGGAAGGCTGCCTGTCCTTCCCCGGCATCTACGCCGACGTGACCCGCGCGCTGCACGTGAAGGTCCGCGCCCGGGACGTCGAGGGCAACGAGATCGTGGTCGAGGCCGAAGGCCCGCTCGCCGTCTGCATCCAGCACGAGATGGACCATCTCGCCGGGAAGGTGTTCGTCGACTACCTGTCGCCGCTCAAGCGCGGCATGCTGCTCAAGCGGATGGAGAAACAGCGCAAGGCCAGCGCCTGACCCATGGCGGTCCGTCCCTTGCGCGTGGTGTTCGCCGGCACCCCTGATTTCGCCGTGCCCTGTCTCGCCGCCTGCCGCGCCTCCGGCGCCGAGGTGGTCGCCGTCTACACGCAGCCCGACCGCCCCGCGGGCCGCGGCCGCAAGCTGGCCGCGAGCCCGGTGAAGGAAGCCGCGCTGGCCGCAGGCACCCCCGTCGAGCAGCCCGAATCGTTCAAAGCCGAAAGCGACCGCGAGCGGCTCGCCGCCTACGCACCCGACCTGATGGTCGTCGTCGCCTACGGCCTCATTCTTCCGCGCAAGGTGCTGGCGATTCCGGCGCTCGGCTGCTGGAACGTGCATGCCTCGCTGCTGCCGCGCTGGCGTGGCGCCGCGCCGATCCAGCGCGCGATCCTGGCCGGCGACAGCGAATCCGGTGTCGACCTGATGCAGATGGAAGCCGGCCTCGATACCGGCCCGGTGCTCATCGAGCGCCGCACCCCGATCGCGGCGGACGAGACGGGTGGCAGCCTGCACGACCGCCTTTCGGCGCTCGGCGCCGATGCGCTCGCCGAAGGCCTGCGCCGCACGCTCGCCGGCGAGACGCTCGCCGCCCGTGCGCAGTCCGAGGACGGCGTGATGTACGCGCACAAGCTCGACAAGGCGGAAGCGAAGCTCGACTTCGGCGAAGCGGCCATCGCGCTGGAGCGCAAGGTCCGCGCGTTCGATCCCTGGCCCGTCGCCGAGGCCGACGTCGGTGGCGAGCGCCTGCGCATCTGGGCCGCGCGCGCCGTTGAAGGCGTCGCGGGTGCCGAGCCGGGCCGCATCGTCGCCGCCTCCCGCGAGGGCATCGATGTCGCGTGCGCCGAAGGGGCGCTGCGCCTGCTGGCCGTGCAGCGCGCCGGCGGACGGCGCATCGGCATCGCCGATTACCTCAACGCACGCCCGGAGCTGAAGCAGGCCGCGTCGTGAGTCGCGCGATCTCGGTACGCGCCCTGGCCGCCGAAGCGCTGGCGGACATCGCGCTGTCCGGGCATTCGCTGCGCGAGGTCGCCGATCGCGCCCTGCCGCGCCTGCCGGACTCCCGCGACCGCGCCCTGCTCACCGCCCTGCTCAACGAGGGCGCACGCTGGTGGCCGCGGTTCGACGCCGCGCTGGACCGCCTTCTCGACAAGCCCATCCGCCGTAACGAACCGGTGATCCACGCGTTGCTGGTGACCGCGCTCGTGCAGCTCGAGGTGCTCGAACTACCGGCCTACGCGTCGGTGGCCGCCACCGTCGAAGCCGTGCGAGAGCTGCGTCGCCCGCGCCTCGCGGGACTCGCCAACGCCGTGCTTCGCCGCTGGCAGCGCGAACGCGACACCCACCTCGCGGCGCTCGACGCGACGCCGGCCACACG
>Ga0006562J51391_1029663_pt1 | contig 18830 bp, 18 predicted proteins | sample Ararhi6_input_d2_FD_51391 | JGI IMG/M metagenome (IMG submission 51391) | reverse complement strand
AGGTCGAGACCTACACCGGGCAGTAGGCGTCAGTCCCGCACGACGCGCGGCGCGTAGCCGGCATCCTGCAGGATCGAGATCACCTGCGCGCGGTGCTCCTCGCCGCGCGTCTCCACGCTCAGCTGCAGGATGACCTCGCTGATCTGCATCCCCTGGCCGTGCCGCGTGTGCAGCACCTCGATGACGTTCGCGCCGGCGATCGCGAGCAGCTCCGACACACGCGCGAGCTGACCGGGACGATCGGGCAGCGGCACCTGCAGCGTCATGTACCGACCGGATGCCGCGAGGCCGTGCGCGACGACCCGCTGCAGCAGCAGGGGGTCGATGTTGCCGCCGGAGAGGATGGCGACGGTGGGTCCGGTCGCCGTCACCTTGCCGGCGAGGATCGCCGCGACCCCAACGGCGCCGGCCGGCTCGACGACCTGCTTGGCGCGCTCCAGGAGCACGAGCAGGGCCCGGGCGATGTCGTCGTCGGTGACCGTGACGACCTCGTCGACGAGATCCCGGATGATCTCGAACGGGATGTCGCCGGGGCGGGCGACGGCGATGCCGTCGGCGATCGTCGGTGTCGTCGCGACCTCCAGCGGGGTGCCGGCGGCGAGCGAGGCGGGGTAGGCGGCGGAGTTCTCCGCCTGCACGCCGATGACACGGACGGTGCGGCCCTCCTGTGCGGCGCGGGCCTTCACGGCCGCCGCGACCCCGGCGATGAGTCCCCCGCCGCCGATTCCCACGACGAGGGTGTCGAGGCCCGGCACCTCGTCCATGAGCTCGAGGCCGAGCGTCCCCTGGCCGATGATGATGTCGCGGTGGTCGTACGGCGGGATGAGGATCGCGCCGGTGCGCTCGGCGAACTCCGCCGCGAGCCGCAGCGGGGTCTCCACCGTCGCACCCTCGAGGATCACCTCCGCGCCGTACCCCCGGGTCGCGAGCAGCTTCGGCACGGGCACGCCGAGCGGCATGAAGATCGTCGCGGGGATGCCCAGCTTCTGCGCCGCCAGGGCGACCCCCTGCGCGTGGTTGCCCGCGGACGCCGCCACGACGCCGCGCGCCATCTCCTCCGGTGTCAGGCGGGAGAGCCGGTAGACGGCGCCGCGGATCTTGAACGACCCGGTGCGCTGCAGGTTCTCGAGCTTGAGGTGCACGGGGGCCCCGAGCACGTCGGAGAGGTGCTCGGAATCCTCCAGGGGCGTGTGCACGATGACGTCGCGCAGCAGCGCGGCCGCGTCCTCGAACTCCGCCAGGGTGGGATGGGTCATGTTCACTACCTCCGTCACGCGGGGGCCTTTCTGCTGCGCGGAACGGTGCTCCAGATGAGGTCGTCCGGGGGTGGCCGCAGGCCCGTCTCCCACCCGCGGCGGGACAGGTAGATCCAGACGACGTTGAAGAAGGCGGCCAGCGGCACGGCGAAGAGGGCGCCGGGGATGCCGGCGATCATGGCGCCGCCGGCGACGACGAGCACGACCGCGAGGGGGTGAACCTTGACGGCGGATCCCATGAGGAGCGGCTGGAGGATGTGACCCTCGATCTGCTGCACGCCGAGCACGATGATCAGCATCCACAGGGCGATCCACGGCCCGTTGTAGACGAGGGCGAGGAAGACGGCGAGGGCGCCGGTGATGACGGCGCCGACGAACGGGATGAACGCGCCGAGGAACACCAGGACGGCGACGGGGATCGCCAGCGGCACGCCGAGGAGGAACGCGCCGAGGCCGATGCCGGTGGCGTCGATCGTCGCGACGAGCAGCTGCGTGCGGGCGTAGTTGACGACCGTGACCCAGCCCTCCCGGCCGGCGCCGTCGACGGCCGGCCGCGCCCGCTGGGGGAAGAGGCGCACGGTCCAGCGCCAGATCCCGGCGCCGTCGGCGAGGACGCACAGCAGGATGAAGAGCGTCAGCAGCGCACCGGTCGCGACGTGACCCACGGTCGAGCCGATCGCGAGCGCCCCCGACCAGAGGAGGGATGCCTGCTCCTGCAGGAGGGCCCAGCCCTGATCGAGGAGGTCGTCGATCTGCGCGGGCGTGAGGTGCAGGGGTCCGGCGATGAGGTACTGGCGGAAATCGGCGACGGCGCCGACCGTGCGGGCCTGGACGGCGGACCATTCCCGTGTGATCTGCCACACGGCGAGCCAGATGAGGCCCGTGACGATGGCGAGCGTGCCGAGGACCGTGATGACGATGGCGAGCCAGCGCGGGAAGCGCGCCCGCAGCAGGAAGCCGAACGCGGGCCACACGAGCGCCGTCACGAGGATCGCGACGAGGAGCGGGATGACGAGGAGCTTCAGCTGGATGACGAGCCAGATCGCGACGCCGATCGCGCCGGCGATGAGGAGGAAGCGCCAGGAGTAGGCGGATGCGACGCGGAGACCCCGGGGGACGCTGTCGGCGGCGTCGGAGATCACGGTCCGGGGGCGCAGAGCATCGAAGAAGCCGCCGCGGGGCTTGTCTTCTGGACCGGTCACCTCGTCAGTCTAGGCGTGCTCACGTTCCCTGTCGGGAATGCGGGATGCCCCGCCGGGCCGGGGTCAGCGACCGACGACCTCGACCCCGAGCCACCGGGCGAGCTCGGCGATCTCGGCGTCCACGGCCTCGGCCGTGGCCGTGTCGAATGGCGTGTCCTCGTGCACGGCATGGACGCGGAGCACGCCCGCTCGGCGATCGGTCTTGGCGTCGAGCTTCCCGACGAAGCGGTCGCCGTGCAGGATCGGGAGGGCGAAGGAGCCCCAGCGGCGCTGCGCCGCGGGTTTGTACATCTCCAGGAGGTACTCGTAGCCGAAGAGGGCCAGCAGGCGCTCGCGGTCGAAGACGAGCGCATCCATCGGCGAGAGGAGGGCGGTGCGCGGGGCGAAGCCGTCGAGGCGCTCGAGCGCTGCCCCATCCACACGCCACGTCCCGTCGACTCCGTCGACGACCGCCTCCTCCCCCACGGTCGCGGGATCGACGTCCTCCTCCGCCGTGACGAGCGCCTTCGCACGGGCGATGCCGAGGGCGCCGAGCCGGCGCTCCGCCCGCTCGCGGGCGGCGTCGGCGGGTGGGATGTCCGGGAGCCCGGCCGGATACACACGCTCGGCGAGGTCGAACACGCGGCCCTTCGCGTCCCGGGAGGACACCGCGACCTGCCCGTTCGCGACGAGGATCTCGAGCATCTGCGTGCTGTTGCGGCTGTGCGTCCAGCCGGTCGAGCGCCACGAGACCTGCGCGGTGTCCGGGATCTGCGCGGCGCGGAGGGGACCCTCGTCGCGCAGGCGCGCGAGCACCTCGCGGCGGAACGACTCGTTCACCCTCAGCCACTCCCGCGGCTGCGCATAGCGCGGGGACGCCGCCATCTCGTGGCGCAGGAGCGGCAGATCGCTCATGATGCGGTAGGCCCCGCGCCACTCGAACACGTCCCGGTCGACCTCGACGGCGCGCACGAGATCGGCGTGCTGATAGGGCCACCACAAGCGGCTCCACAGGATGTGGTCGGCGCTGGGCGCGATGGTGGCGGCCGGGTCGATGTTGACCGACGTGAGCGCGTAGATGGTCTCCACGATCCCGGCGGGCCGGTGATCGTCGAGCAGCTGCGCCGCGACGGCGATCCGCCGCGCATCGACGGCGGTGAGGTGCCGCATCCCGACCCGGACTCCGCCGCGCCGGCGTCAGAACTGGATGCGGGGCGGCTCCGCGATGGCGGCGCCGTCGACGACCTCGAAGAACTCCCGCTCGGAGAATCCGAGGTTGCGGGCGAACAGGTTGTTCGGGAAGACCTTGATCTTCGTGTTCAGCTCGCGCACGCCGCCGTTGTAGAACCGGCGCGAGGCCTGGATCTTGTCCTCCGTGTCGACGACCGACTGCTGGAGCTGAAGGAAGTTCTGGCTGGCCTGGAGCTGCGGGTACGCCTCGGCGACCGCGAACAGCGACTTCAGGGCCTGCTGCATGTGGCCCTCGGCGACGCCCGCGTCGGCCGGTGAGCCGGCGGCGAGGGTCTCCGCGCGGGCACGGGTCACGTTCTCGAAGACGGCCTTCTCATGAGCCGCGTAGCCCTTCACGGTCTCGATGAGGTTGGGCAGCAGGTCGGCGCGACGCTTGAGCTGCACCGTGATGTCGCTCCACGCCTCGTCCACGCGCACGTTGAGCGCGACCAGCGAGTTGTACGTGGCCCACAGGTAGATCCCGACGATCACGATCAGACCGACGACGATGACTACCGGGATCAGCCATTCCATAGCACTCCCATCGATATGTTGTTCATCCTAGCCACCGGGACGACAGGCGCCCCACTCCCGCCCGGGTACTCCCAGGCGTTACCCACCGAGGACGCGGTCGAGGTAGACGTTGCGGAAGAGGCGGGCGGGATCGAGGCGGTCGCGGAGCGCCACGAAGTCGTCGAACCGGGGGTAGCGATCCCGCAGCTCGGCGGCGTCGAGGGTGTGCATCTTGCCCCAGTGCGGACGTCCCTCGTGGGCGAAGAGGACCTCCTCGACGGCGGTGAAGTAGGCGGCCGGGTCCACCTTCGCGTAGCGGTGCACGGCGATGTACCCGGACGCGCGGGCGTGCGCCGTCGACAGCCACAGGTCGTCGGCGGCGGCCGTGCGCACCTCGACGGGGAATTCGATCCGCCAGCCGTGGTCGGCGATGACGCGCTGCACAGCCCGGAAGGCGTCGGGCAGCCGGTCCAGCGGGACGGCGTACTCCATCTCGCGGAAGCGGACGCCACGCGAGGTGGCGAACACGCGGTGCGAACGGTCGGAGTAGGTGCGGTTCCCCCATACCGAGGCGGAGACGCGGTTGATCGTGGGGACGAGCGGGGGCAGCGCTCGCCCCAGGGAGCAGACGGCCTGATGGAGGGTGTTGCCGAGAAGGGTGTCGTCGATCCACGCGCGCACGGGATGCTGCGGGGCCACCGGCTCGTCACCGGGCAGCCGCGTGTTGGTCTTCGTGAGCGCGGCATCCGTGTGCGGGAACCAGTAGAACTCGAAGTGGTCCGCAGCCGCCGCCCGCGCGGGTAGGGCGCCCAGGACGTCGGCCATCGGCTCGGGCCGCTCCACGGCGCGCAGGCCGAACGCGGGGACGCACTGCAGCGTGACGTCCACGAGCACGCCGAGGGCGCCGATGCTCAGTGCGACGGCGGGGAGGAGCTCGCTGTTCTCGTCCTCGGAGACCGTGAGCAGCGCGCCGTCGGCTGTCACGAGGGTCGCGGCCACGACCTGCGTGGCGATGCCGCCGAAGCCCAGCCCCGTCCCGTGCGTGCCGGTCGAGATGGCGCCGGAGATCGACTGGCGGTCGATGTCGCCGAGATTCGGCATGGCGAGCCCGTACGGCTTCAGCAGCGCCGGGATGCGCTGCAGCCGCGTGCCGGCGAGGAGGCGCACGCGGGCGCGCTCACGGTCGACGTGCACGAGGCCGGAGAGGTCGGCCAGGTCGAGCAGGACGCCCGGCGCCACCGCGATGCCGCTGAAGCTGTGCCCCGCGCCGATGGCCTTGAGGGGCAGTCCCCGCGCCGCCGCGGCGCTCACCGAGCGGCGCACCGCGGCCACCGTGGAGGGGAATTCCACGCGCACCGGGCGGACCCGTTCGGTGCGCCCCCAGTTCTCCCAGGTGCCGCCGGGTCGTGTCACAGGAAGCTCTTCCCTTCGCCTCGATACGTGGGGACCTCGCCGACGCGTGCGCCGCCGGCCACCAGGTGGAACCGGTCGACGCGCTCCGACAGCTCTCCGCTCTTGGCGTGCCGGAACCACACGCGGTCGCCGACGGTGAGCCCCCGGGCCGCCTCGCCGCGGAGCGGCGTCTGCACTTCGCCGGCGCCCTCCCGGCCGAGGGTCTGCAGGCCCTCCGGCCAGACCGGAAGCGGTTGGCGGGAGGCGAGCGCCGGGCCGGAGGCGATCCAGCCGCCGCCGAGGACCGTGACGATGTCCGGCGCGGGCTTGCGGACGACCTCGAGGGCGAACGCCGCGGCGGGCGCCGGCGTGAAGGCGCGGTAGCCGTCGAAGAGGTGCCCCGCGAGCAGGCCGCTGCCGGCCGTCGTCTCGGTGACGGCGAGGTCGGATGCCGTGGATTCGAGGGAGCCCGTGCCGCCGCCGTTGACGAACGCGAGCGGCGCGATGCCCCGCAGCGCCGCGACGATCTCCCCGCGCCGTTCGCCGAGTTCGCGGCCGGAGCGCCGCTGCATCCACCGCACGACGGTGTCACCGGAGCCTGCGGCATCCGGCTGTCCGGCGATCTGCGCCTCGTACATCATGAGGCCGACGAGCGAGAACCCCTCCCGCCGGACGATCGCGCGCGCGAGGCGCTGCACGTCGGCGACATCGTGCACGGGCGAGCGCCGGACGCCGATGTGCCCCAGGATCGGGGCCCGCCAGGACGCGTCGACGTCGATCGCGACCCGGAGCGCGGGGCGCCGCCCCGCCGGCACGACGGCGTCGATGAGGTCGAGCTGGGCGAGGTCGTCGACCATGAGCGTGATGCGGGCGGCCGCGACCTCGTCGGCGGCCAGCGCGGCGATCGCGGCGCGATCGACGCTCGGGTAGCCCAGCACGACGTCGTCGTGCGTCTCGGCGAGCCAGAGCGCCTCCGGCAGCGTGAACGCGAGGATGCCGCGGTACCCGGCGAGGGCGAGCGTCGCGGCGAGCACCTCCCGCACCCGGATGGACTTGCTCGCCACCCGGATGGGAACGCCGCTGGAGCGGATCACGAGGTCCAGGGCGTTGTAGCGCAGCGCGTCGAGATCGATCGTCGCGATGGGTCCGGACAGGTCGGAGATCGCCGCCGTCCGGGCCGCCCAGTAGTCCGCGGGCTGCGTCCACGGCTCGGCGCCGGTGGGTCGGCCGAGGAGGTCGAGGCTCATGGCGGGGGGGCTCCTCGGCGGTGCGGCGGTGGGGGCGGGTCGGACCGGGTCCCACCCGCGGTGGTCCCGGGTGTCGGACATGTCCGTGCGGCCACACTACCGCCCGGGCGGGACGGCGCGGCGGGGCCATTTGCACGGCGCGTGCATCCCGCATCCGAGGGGGACCGCCCGGTATCGTCGCACTCGTGGACCAGACCGACCCCCCGCGATCCCAGGAGCCCTCGACCGAAACGGCCGTGTGCGTCGTCCTCGGGTACGACTGAGCGCCGCCCGTCAGCCGAGGCGCTCCGCGAGCGCCACGATGATCCCCTCGGGGCCGCGCACGTACGCCATCCGCCACACGCCCTCGTAGGCGCCGCATGATGATCTCGGACCGTGCGTCGGGGATGCCGGTCACCCGTGTCGATGAGCTCCCCGCTCAGAGATCCGGACCGAGGGCACTTGGCCCGGCGTCGCCGGCGGCGGAGCCCTTCAGCTCTACGAAGATCGCGTGCGTCGTCGTCTGCCCGATGTTCTCGCCCGCATGACGCTGAGCCGCGAGCCAGACCGCCCGATGCGCGGGAATGTCGACGTCTCGCTGTCCGGCCTCCGTCGTGAGCCGGCGCCGGACCTCGCTGAGCGTCACCATGACGCTGTTCGGATGGACATGGGGCGTCGTCCGATCCCCCGGCTCGTCCCGGTACTCCAGGACGCGGACGACGTCGTTCTCGAACAGCGTGCGGTAATGCTCGGGGTTCGTCGACACGGGATCCTCATCGACCATGGTCGTGAGGGTACTCCGGGCGTCGGGAGTCGGACAGTCCCGCCGCGCGAACGGATCCTCAGGCGGTGACGTGCCCCCACTGGGACTCGAACCCAGACTGAAGCGATTTTAAGTCGCCTGCCTCTGCCATTGGGCTATGGGGGCGTGGTGGCGTCACCGCCGGTCACGCCACCACGCTAGCCGGTCAGCCGGCGGACTTCGCCGTGGCGGGGAGCTTCCCGGCGGGGGCCTTCTTGGCCGGGCTGCTCTTCTCCGGCGCGACGGCCGGAGCCTCGGGCGCCGCCGGACGCGGACGCGCGGCGAACTCCTCGAAGACGTACCGGGGGTTCTGCACCGTCTGCAGCGACACGTTGTCGCGCGTCAGCCAGAAGTTCTGCCACCAGTCGCCGACGACGCGGAACTTGCGCTCCCACGACGGCATCGCCAGGCCGTGGTAGCCGCGGTGCGCGACCCACGCGATGAAGCCCTTGAGCGCGATCTTGCCGGACTGGAAGACGCCGTTGTAGAGCCCGAGGCCGGCCACGGCGCCGAGGTTCTTGTGGACGTACTCGTTGGGCAGCTCGTCGCGGAGGACGGCGACGAGGTTCTTCGCGAGAAGCTTCGCCTGGCGTACGGCGTGCTGGGCGTTCGGCACGCAGTACCCGCCGACCCCGCCGCCGGTGAGGTCGGGGACGGCGGAGACGTCGCCGGCCGCCCAGGCGCCCTCGACGATCTCCTCCGGCGTGCCGACCCGCAGGTCGGCGCGGGTGCGGATGCGGCCGCGCTCCTCGACGGGCAGGTCACTGCCGCGCACGACGGTGGGGTTGGCCATGACGCCCGCGGTCCAGATGATGAGGTCGGTCGGCAGCACCTCGCCCGTGGAGAGCTCGACGTTGCCGTCGACGGCGCCGGTGACCTGCGTGTCCAGGTGGACGTACGCGCCGCGCTTGGCGAGGTCCTTCAGGACCCACTCGCTCGTCTTCAGCGAGACCTCGGGCATGATGCGCCCCATCGCCTCGATGAGGTGGAAGTGCGTGTCCTCGAAGCGCAGCTGCGGGTAGTCCTTCAGCAGCGAGGATGCCAGCGCACGGACCTCGGCGAACACCTCGATGCCGGCGAAACCGCCGCCCACGACGACGACGGTGAGGAGGCGGTCGCGCTCGGGGCCCGCGGGCAGGTTGGAGGCGCGCTCGAAGTTCGTGAGGATGCGGTCGCGGATCGCGACGGCCTCCTCGATCGTCTTGAGGCCGATCGCGTTGTCGGCGATGCCGGGAATCGGGAACGTGCGCGAGACGGCACCGGCCGTGACGACGATCTGGTCGTACGGCTCCTCCCAGGAGTCGCCGATCTCAGGCGTGATCGTCGCGACGCGGTTCGCGTGGTCGATCCCGGTCACCTTCGCCGTGACGACACGGGTCTTCTTCAGGTGACGGCGCAGCCCGACGATGACGTGGCGCGCCTCGATCTCACCGGCCGCGACCTCCGGCAGGAACGGCTGGTAGGTCATGTACGAGAGCGGGTCGACGATCGTGACCTCGGCCTCGCCCTTGCGCAGGTGCTTCTCGAGCTTCCAGGCGGTGTAGAACCCCGCATAGCCGCCTCCGACGATGAGAATCTTGGGCACAGTGCTAGTCACAGTCGGAAGAACTCCTTGTATCAACGGCTCGGCGTACGCGAGTCGCGCGCCGATCTGATGCGTCGGACAGCAGCGGTGACGCCGAGCGCCACCATTATAGCCGCCAGGGTTCCGGCCACGAGCGGGACCGTCCCGTAGCGAAGCGTCTCGGGACTCGGCAGCAGCGGTGAACGGGGCTGTGCGACGGGGTCCGCGGCGGGCAGCGGCGGGATCTCCACGGGGGCGACCGTGGGTGTCGGCGCCGGTGCTGCCTCCGCCCTCCGGAACACCCGGATCCATTCGCTGAGGCTGCCCATCGGGTTGGCGCTCACGGCCGCGACCGGCGTCTCCACTGCGGCGGCGGCGTCGATGAGCCCGTACCCGTACAGCGCGCTCGGAAGCCGCGTCACCCCGGGCACCTGCTTGGCGGTGCGGATGAGCCGGTTGATGACGTTGGGGGCGTCCAGGTCGGGGTGTGCGGAGCGGACGAGTGCGGCGATCCCCGCGACGATGGGTGCCGCGCCGCTCGTGCCGTTCCACAGCACCATCTGGCCGTCGGCGGAGACGCCGAGGAGCTCTTCGCTGGGCGCCGCGATGCCGATCGTGATGCCCTGCGTCGAGGCTTCGCGGCTGGCGTTGCCGGCCTTGTCGACGCCGGCGACCGTGAGCACGCCCGGGATGGTCGCGGGAGCGCCGACGATGTCGGTGCCGCTCCCCTTGTTGCCGGCGGCGACGACCACGACGACGTCGTGCTCGAACGCGTAGAGGAACGCGTCATCCCAGCTCTCGTCCCAGTCCAGCGTGTTCGTCGTGAACGACATGTTGATGATGTCGGCGCCGTTGTCGACGGCCCAGCGGATCGCGTCGGCGACCTGGTCGACGAAGGGCACGGATGCCGACGCGCCGAAGCCGATCGACAGCGACAGCAGGCTCGCCTCCGGCGCGACGCCGATCATGCCGGCATCCGCACTCGTGCCGCGCCCCGCCGCGAGGGACGCCACCCAGCTGCCGTGGTTCGCGTCGACGGCGCCGACGGGCGTGCGGCCGTCGGGCGAGCCGACGCCGGAGAAGTCCTTGCCGCCGGTGACGGCACCGGCGAACTCGACCGGCGTGCGGCCGATGCCGGTGTCGATGACGGCGATCGTGACGCCCTTGCCCCGGGAGGTCTTCCAGGCCTCGCGCACGCCGTAGTCGTCGAGCCAGTACTCGGCCGCGCGGATCGGGTCGGTCTGGGCGGTCCCGGGCCGCTCGCCGACCGGCGCGGCGGCGGCGGCGGTCGCCCCGACGGTCGTGACACCCAGGGCGAGCGACACGACGAGCGCGGCGGCGAGCCGCGTCACGCGCCCCGTCACGTCGCCGTCCGCGGGTGGGCGCACGTGCAGCGCTCCGGTGACCAGTCGCCGCGGGCCAGCGCGCGGTCCCCGATCGGGTTCACCCCGGGGCCCGCGGCCAGCGCGTGACCCGCGAGCGCGTGCAGGCACTTCACACGGGTCGGCATCCCGCCGGCGGAGATGCCCGCGATCTCCTCCACCTCCCCGTAGGCGGCACGATCGGCGAGGTACGCGGCGTGCGCGGCCGCGTACTCCGCCTGCAGCTGCTCATCACCGGCCAGCTCGTCGGCCAGTTCCCGCATCACCTGCGTGGCCTCGAGGGCGGACATCGCCGCGGTCGCCCCGGGGTGCGTCAGGTAGTAGAACGTCGGGAACGGGGTGCCGTCCGGAAGCCGCGGCTCCGTCGCCACGACCGTGGGATTACCGCACACGCACCGCGCCGCGATGCCGACGACACCGCGCATGGGGCGACCCAGCTGCTCCCGCATGACGTCGAGGTCGGCGGGTGTCGCAGGCGTCAGAGGGGGCACCCCTCCAGGGTACCGGCCGTCGCCTGGCGGGACGCTGGGTCGCGCATGCCGCGCCGGCCGGCGAGGTCAGCCGCCGACGGCGACGGTGCGGGCGAGGCCGGCGTTCGCGACGGAGCGCACGAACTGCGTCATCCAGTCGCCCGTCGTCTCTTCGACGTCCTCGCTGACGGGGGCCTGCTCGGGCGGGATCACGCCCTGCGGCAGGTCGTCGTCCACGAGGTAGACGACGTCGCCGGGCTGGACGTAGTAGAGCCGCTCACGCGCCTGGGAGGTGATGTAGGCGGGGTCCGCCCACCGGTCGCGCTCGGCCTCGAGGGCCACCACCTGCTCCTCGCTCAACCGCACGCTCTCCTGCAGCGCGGCGATCTGCTGCCGCTGATCGAGGTACGTGCCGAGAGTCGGGACGAGTGCGAACGCGGCCAGCACGACGAGCCCCAGCATTATGCCGGAGAACGCCGAGAGGCGCACTCCCCCGACCCAGTCGCGGACGTCGACCGTGCGGCGGGCAGGGGAAGGGGGAGCCGTCGTGTTGCGCACGGCTCCCCCTCTCCTCGATCTGTCAGGCCTTGTAGCGCGGGAAGGCGGCGCGGCCGATGAACTCCGCCGCGTCACCCAGCTCCTCTTCGATGCGCAGAAGCTGATTGTATTTCGCGACGCGCTCGCTGCGAGCGGGCGCGCCGCTCTTGATCTGACCCGAGTTGACCGCGACCGCGAGGTCGGCGATCGTGGTGTCCTCGGTCTCACCGGAACGGTGCGAGAGCATCGTCGTGTAGCCCGAGCGGTGCGCGAGGTCGATGGCATCCAGCGTCTCGGACAGCGTGCCGATCTGGTTCACCTTCACCAGCAGCGAGTTGGCGGCGCCGAGCTCGATGCCGCGCGCGAGGCGCTCCGGGTTGGTGACGAACAGGTCGTCGCCGACGAGCTGCACGCGCTTGCCGAGCTTCTCGGTGAGGGCGGTCCAGTTCTCCCAGTCGTCCTCGGCGAGGGCGTCCTCGATCGTGACGATCGGGAACGAGTCGACGAGGTCGATGTAGTAGTCGGTGAGCTGGTCGGCGTTCCAGTCCTTCTTGTCGAGGCGGTACACGCCGTCGTTGAAGAACTCCGTCGCGGCGACGTCGAGGCCCAGGGCGATGTCGGTGCCGGGCGTGAAGCCGGCCTTCTCGATCGCCTTGACGAGGAACTCGAGGCCCTCGCGGTTGCTGGGCAGGTCGGGGGCGAAGCCGCCCTCGTCGCCGAGGCCGGTCGCGTAGCCCGCGGCCTTCAGCTCGCCCTTGAGGACCTGGTAGACCTCGGCGCCCCAGCGCAGCGCCTCGGAGAAGCTCTCCGCGCCGAGGGGGGCGAGGAAGAACTCCTGCATGTCGATGCCGTTGTCGGCGTGCTCGCCGCCGTTGATGACGTTGAACAGCGGGACCGGCAGGATGTGCGCGTTCGGGCCGCCCAGGTAGCGGAACAGCGGGAGGTCGGCGCTGTCGGCAGCGGCCTTCGCGACGGCGAGGGACACGCCGAGGATGGCATTCGCGCCCGTGCGCGACTTGTTCTCCGTGCCGTCGGTCTCGATGAGGATCTCGTCGATGATGCGCTGCTCGGCAGCCTCGACGCCTTCGATGGCAGGGCCGAGCTCGTCGATGACGGCCGCGACGGCCTTGAGGACCCCCTTGCCGCCGTACCGGCTCTTGTCGCCGTCGCGCAGCTCATACGCTTCGAACGCTCCGGTTGATGCGCCGGAGGGGACAGCCGCACGCTGGACGATTCCGTCGTCGAGCAGCACCTCCACTTCGACGGTCGGGTTGCCACGCGAATCCAGGATCTCGCGTGCGCCTACAGCCTCGATCAGTGCCACAGGGGTACTCCTTGCTTGTGGAGGATGGATCACGGAGCGTCGTCGGTCCGTGGTCGAGTCTAGTGATGCCGGTGCCGGGGCCACAGGGCACCGGCCGGATCAAACGACGAGGGCGACGGCGATGCCGTCCCACCCCTTCGCGTCCAGCGTCTGCAGCGCCGTCGCGTCGAACCGCGGATCGGACCCCAGCATCCGGAGCCCCGCCCGCACGCCGACGATCTGGGGGTCCTCGTCCCCGGCATCCGCGATGCGACCCGATCGGACGACATTGTCCACGACGACGACGGTGCCCGGGCGGCCGAGCCGCGCGGCCCAGTCGAGGTAGATCGTGTTCGACTCCTTGTCGGCGTCGATGAAGACGAGATCGAAGGGCTCCTCCCCCGCGAGGGTCGGGAGGACCTCTGCCGCCCGGCCGAGTTTGATCTCGACTCTGCTGCCGACGCCGGCACGGTCGAGGTTCTCCCGCGCGAGCGCGGCGATGCGCGGCTCGGCTTCGATCGTCACGACCCGCCCGTCGTCAGGCAGGGCGCGGGCCAGCCAGATCGTCGAGTACGCGCCGAGCGTGCCGATCTCCAGCACGCGGCGGGCGCCGGCGATCCGGGCGAGGAGGTGGAGGAGCTTGCCGTTGACGGGCGCGACCTCGATGGCGGGGAGGTCGGCGGCGTTCTGACGCCGCACGGCCTCCTCCAAGGCGGGGTCGTGGCCGACCAGTTCGTCGGCGAGGTAGCCGTCGACGGCGAGCCAGGCGTCGCGGCGGGGCAGCGGATCGGTCATCCGCCCAGCCAACCGCACCGCCGCGCCGCGCGCCAGAGGCGGATGCGATTGTCGGATGCAGACAAGCGATGTGCGCGGGACTGTGAGGTTCCGGCACACTGCCGGGCATGCGTGTGACTCCCCGCCGATTGGCCCTGGGCATGAGCCTGTGGTTCCCGAACCTCTTCAGCGGCATCCGCGTGCGCGAGTTCTCCGAGGACTGGACGCACGCGCGCGTCGAGCTGCACGTCAACGTGCTCACGCGCAACTACGTGGGAACGGCGTTCGGCGGGTCGCTGTCGGCGATGACCGACCCGTACTTCTTCATGCTCGTCATGCACCAGCTCGGACGCGACTACGTCGTGTGGGACACGCGCGGGGAGATCGAGTTCCTGACGCCGGGGCGCGGCGTGCTCACCGCCGAGTTCGCGGTGTCGCGGGAGAAGGCCGAGGAGCTGCGCGAGCGCGCCCGGGGCGGCGTGAAGGTGCTGGAGTGGTTCGACACGGAGATCACCGATCGCTCCGGCACGGTCGTGGCACGGGTGCGGCGCGAGGTCTATGTCCGCGAGAAGCGTCGCGTCACGGCCTCGGCAGACTGACGCCGGGGTCCGGACGGGTCATGCGGAGACCCCAGCGCCGCGGCACCGCATCCACCACATCGCCGGTGCAGCCCGTCGCGCGGTCGAAAGCAGCACACGCGGTCGAACTTTCCGCAGCGCGTGCCGCTATCGGCAGCGCGAAGCGTGGGCGAGCTCGGCCCGGGCGGCCTTGGACATCCCGATGAGGTTGCGCCCGCCCATGACGGCGAGTCGGAGGCGGGCCGAGCGCTCGCCGATCGGGACGATGACGGCGGCGCGCTTCCCTCCACCGAGTTCGGCCACCTGCTCATCGGTCAGCTCGATGGCCGTGGCGGGGCCGTTCGCGGGCAGGACGGTGCGGACATGCAGCCACATGAGGACGATCATGCCCGAGGGGAGCGGGCACAGATGGGCCCCGGGTCAGGAGAGGGGCTTGAGCTCCAGCTGCTCGCGGGTCGCGCCGGCGGCGACGGTCGCGAACGACGTGTAGCCGTCGGAGGCGGCCCGCTCCAGGAGCGCTTTGAGGTTCTTCGTGCGCTGCTCGAGGCGCACGCGCATGCCCTCGGCGACGAGGGAAGCCTTGAGGGCGACGAGCTCGGCGACGGGCACGTCACGGTCGTGCACGAGGACGACGGCGGACGCGCCGGTGTCTCCGGCGTCGGGGGCGAGGTCGACGATCCGCTCGAACCCGATGGAGAAGCCGACGGCCGGCACATCCTGGCCGAGGAACCGGCCGATCATGCCGTCGTAGCGGCCGCCGCCGCCGAGCGAGTAGTCCACGGAGGGATGCGCGAGTTCGAAGATCGTCCCGGTGTAGTACCCCATGCCCCGGACAAGGAACGGGTCGAAGACGAGCGGGACGCCGGACTCGTCGGCGCCGCGCGCCGCGGCGACGGCCTCGCCGATGCCGACGAGGTGCGCGACGACGTCGCCGGCGGCGCCCTCGGGCAGCGCCCTGCGGATCTGGGCCTCGCCGTACGGGAGGAACTCGCGGGTCTGCGGGCGGCGCAGGAACGCCCCGAACGCGGCGACGGCGTCCGAGGTCGCGCCGCGCTCGGCGAGCTCGGCGATGACCCCGTCGGGGCCGATCTTGTCGAGCTTGTCGATCGTGATGAGGACGCCGGGCCGCTCGTCACCGGTGAAGCCGAAGCCGTCCAGCATCCCGTCCAGCACCCGGCGGTCGTTGATCCGGATGCTGCCGCCCGTCAACCCCAGCGCGTCGAGGGTGTCGAGGCTCGCGACGATGAGCTCCGCCTCCGCGCGGGCCGTGGCATCCCCGATGATGTCGATGTCGCACTGCACGAACTGCCGGTAGCGGCCCTTCTGCGGGCGCTCGGCGCGCCACACCGGCGCGATCTGGATGGAACGGAAGACCGTCGGCAGCTCGCCGCGGTGCGTCGCGTAGAACCGGGCGAGCGGCACGGTCAGGTCGTAGCGCAGCCCCAGGTCGCTGAGCGCGGCCGGGTCCTCGGCGGCGGCGCGGATGCCGTCGGCATCCAGGCCCCGGCGCAGCAGGGTGAAGGCCAGCTTCTCGTTGTCACCGCCGATGCCGGCGTGCAGCTTCGCGTAGTCCTCGACGACAGGCGTCTCGATCTCGTCGAACCCGTGCGCGCGGTAGCGCTCCCGGATGACGGCGAGTACGCGCTCGCGGCGGGCCTTGTCGGCGGGGAGGAAGTCGCGCATGCCGCGCGGCGGGTTCACGGATGCCACAGGATGATTCTCTCAGGTGGCGGAAGAGGCCTCGGTCTCCCTGATCTCCGCCTCCAGGATCCGCAGCCGCTCGCGCAGCGCCCGCTCGGCGTCCCAGCCCTGCGCGCGGGCCGTCGCAACGAGGGCGAGGAGGGCGTCGCCGAGCGCGGATTCGTCTGCAAGCACCGGTTCCGCGCCGTCCGCCACCGGCGGTGCGGGCACGCGCGCCTGAGCGGCCTTGCCGAGCATCTTCTGCGCCAGCGCGAGGGCGGGCATGTGCGGCGAGACGCCGTCCAGAACGCTCGTGCGCGCACTCTTCTCCGCCGCCTTCGCCGCGTTCCAGTGCACGAGCACCTCTTCCGGCGTGCGCGCGACGGCGTCGCCGAAGACGTGCGGATGCCGGCGCACCATCTTCTCGGTGAGCCCGCGTGCGACGTCGTCGATGCCGAAGGGCTCCGCCTCGTCGCGCGACGCGATCTCGGCGTGGAACAGCACCTGCCACAGCAGATCGCCGAGCTCTTCGCGGAGCTCGGCGCGCGAGCCGCCCTCGACGGCGTCGATGAGCTCGGCCGCCTCCTCCACGAGGTACGGCACGAGCGCGCGATGGTCGATCCGCTGCGACCAGACGCACCGGTCGCGGACCGCGCGCATCGTGTCTGCGGCGGCGCGCAGCGGGTCGGCGGCGGCGTCGGTCATGCGGCGGCTCCCTCGATCGTCAGGCGGCGGTGGCCTTCAGGCGACGATGGTACGCGGCCCGCCAGGCGACGAGGGCCGACGAGGCGACGAGCGCGATCGCGGATCCGGCGAGCACGCCGAGGGTCGCGTGATCGCGGACGGCGGCGTCCCCCGCGAACGCCAGCCCGGCCAGCAGCAGGGACACCGTGAAGCCGATGCCGCCCAGCGCGCCCGCCGCCGCGAAGTCGCCGAACGAGAGCCGGTCCGACCCCCCGCCGAACAGCCGCTGGGCGAGGAGCCCGCCGCCGACGATGCCGATGAGCTTGCCGACGGGCAGCGCCAGGGTGACGGCCCAGAAGGATGCCGACAGCGCGCCGCCGACCGCGGGGATCACGACGAGCGCCGCGGAGAGCGCGAACAGCGGGAGGATGAGCCCGTTGACCGCGGGCTCGAGCATGTGCCGGGCACGCAGTGCCGGCAGCTGCGCCATCGCGAGGCCCAGGAGGACGCCGGCGATCGTCGCATGCACCCCCGAGGCCAGCACGAACACCCAGGTCGCGACCGACAGCACGACGACGACGGCCCAGACGCCCACCGTCATCCGGTCGTCCCGTGCCCGGGTGAGCACGGCCACGGCGGCGGCCGTGAGAAGCGCTCCGAGGAGCCAGCCGGCCTGCACTCCGTCGGCGAAGAGCACCGCGATGAAGACGATGCCGATGATGTCGTCGAGGATCGCCAGGGCGAGGAGGAAGACGCGCACCCCGCTCGGCAGCCCACGCCCGAAGACCGCCAGCACGCCGAGCGCGAAGGCGACGTCGGTGGCGGTGGGGATGGGCCATCCTGCGGCCTGGCCGCTCTGACCGCTCGCGGCGACGACGGCGAGGTACACGGCGATCGGCACGAGCACGCCGCCGGCCGCCGCGATCGCCGGTTGCACGGCGCGGCGCTTGTCGGCGAGCTCCCCCTGCGTCAGCTCGTACTGCAGCTCGACGGAGACGGTGAAGAAGAACACGGCGAGGAGGCCGTCGGAGATCCAGTGCCCGACGGACAGGTCCAGCGGCGTGCCGGGGATGCCGAGATGCGCGCCCTGCACGGCGAACGCCGCGTCGCCGAGCGGGCTGTTGGCCAGGAGCAGTCCCGCCGCCGCGGCGGCGAGGAGGAGGACGGCGGGGAAGCGTGCAGAGCGCAGGAGTGGCATGCGGGCCTTTCGGGGGTCGGCTGATGAGCGCCGACCAGACTTCCCGGCTCACCTGCCCGCGATCCTATACGCGTCACGACGGGCGCGCCGGGCCGTTAGCGTAAAAGGATGCGAGAACCCACGCGCACCGAAGCCATCGATCTGGTCGGCCGGGCCGACGCCGAGCAGGAGCTTCCCGAGCAGATGCGGGCCGACGTCCGGCTGCTCGGCGGTCTCCTGGGGCAGGTGCTGCGCGAAAGCGGCTCGCCGGGCCTGTACGACGACGTGGAGCGGCTGCGCCTCGCGACGATCGCGGCCTACACGGACGAGTCGCCGGAGGCCTACGCACGCGCGGCGGAGATCGCCGAGTCGTTCACGGTCGAGCGCGCCGACGAGGTCGCTCGCGCCTTCACGGTGTACTTCCACCTCGTGAACCTCGCCGAGGAGTTCCAGCGCGTGCGCGTGCTGCGTGAGCGCGACGGACGCCCCGACCGGGAGGACGCCACCGACTCCGTCGCCGCCGCGTTCGTCCGCCTCGCCGCGGAGGTCGGCGACGACACGGCGCTCCGGCGCCTGCAGGCCCTGCGCTTCCACCCCGTCTTCACGGCGCATCCGACGGAGGCCCGCCGCCGCGCGGTGTCCACGAGCATCCGGCGCCTCGCGGGACTCCTCCGCGAGTACGACGCCTCGCTGCGCGGCGGGGCCGATGAGCGCCGCGCCGGCCGCCGGATGCTGGAGGAGATCGACATCCTCTGGCGAACCGCTCCCCTCCGCGCCGAGAAGCCGTCGCCCACCGACGAGGTGCGCGCCATCATGGCGGTGTTCGACGAGACGCTCTACACCGCGGTGCCGCACGTGTACCGACGCGTCGACGACGCCCTGCAGGGTCCCGCCGCCGGCGGCCGGGCGCCCGTCGTCCGCCCGTTCGTGCGGCTCGGCACGTGGGTCGGCGGCGACCGCGACGGCAACCCGTTCGTGACCGCCGCCGTCACGAAGAAAGCCGCCGCCATCGCCTCCGAGCACATCCTGCGCGGCCTGGAGCGCACGGCGGACACCGTGGCGCGCGCGCTCACGCTGTCGG
>Ga0006562J51391_1001035_pt1 | contig 19110 bp, 18 predicted proteins | sample Ararhi6_input_d2_FD_51391 | JGI IMG/M metagenome (IMG submission 51391) | reverse complement strand
GGATTCATGGCATACTTATCATCTTTTAAAAGAAAGATATGGAGAATTAGGGTATAACATTTGTTTTCGTCTAATTTTTTTCTCTTTTATCATGAAAAGTGAAGACAAAACGATTTAGCCTAAACATTAAAATCATTTTATGCCTATTTAGAAATTAAAATGTTCTTTAAGTGAACTTCATAATATAAAGGCAAGCCAAGGGAAGGAGTTAGTTGTTTAATGGAGCTCATTGATAATAAATCAAAGAGATGGATAAAAATTCTAAAACTGCTTGTATCAAAAGATAAGTGGTGGAGCCTTCAAGAGATATCGAATGAACAAATCGGTTCGGTTCGTGCCATTCAAAACGATTTAGAACAAATGAAGTCGTTCCAAACAGAGAACGGTGAGCCGTTAATCCGCATAAAGCCAAGACAAGGCATATCCATTTGTTATACACAGACGATACGAGTCGACTACTATATCAAAGAAATTCTAAAAGATACGATTGAAATTCGATTGATTGACGGCGTTTTCTTTGAACAAAACAGGTCTTTCTATGAATGGATGGACACGCTGAATATCAGTAGATCCACATTGTATAACACCATACATAAAATCAATTCGCTTCTTACCTCGTATGACATTGAGTTACGACCAGATAGTATGCAGTTCCATGGAAATGAGAAGGAGATTCGTCAATTTTTTGTGGAATTTTTGTTTGAAGTTTATGGAAGCAGGCTTTGGCCATTCGATGATATTCAAAAGCAAGAAGCAGTTGATTTTTTACAAAAGCTATTTCAGGTGCTCGAAGTCAATCTACCTGATGTGGCTTTAGATAAATTTTGCCTATGGCTCGCCGTTTCCATACACCGATTGAGGAAAAATTTTACCATACGACGCAATTATAGGTACTCAATGGATAAGGAAAAACAAACATCTACAGCTAAAGGTATCTATAAACAAATCAAAAACTTGGAAGAACACGTTTGCCAAATGACAAAGGACACTTTTGGTGTTACATTGGATCGTCACGAATTTGTCTTTTTATTATTGATTGAACCAGCTATTGGCCATTATAAATCAATTGAAACGGTCGAAGAAAAATTGACGTTCTTTCAATCGCATACACCACAGCTCTTTGAAGCCATTCATTCCTTTATCAATCAATTGGAGTTGATTTTTCATCAAGAGGTGGCTAATCGCAAGGCGATGACACTGATTCTTCTCCAATATTATGTGTATTCTAGGGAAATTACCGTAAGAGATGGATTCCTTTTCAAAAAGAAATCGAGTTATTTATCAGAGGTAAAAAAACAGCTTCCTTACTTCTATTCGAGGATTACTCATATCATCCAAGAGTTAAAAACAGACGATATACTCGCTTCTTTTGTGAAAAATGAACGAGAATTGATTCGTATCATTACTTCTAACTGGAGAGGGCTTGTTCATTTGGAAATGGATCGGAGAAACGTGTTGAACATTTTTGTCATTTCAACATTAGGTTATAATCATAGTTTGTTTATTGCGGATTTAATTAAATTAAGATTGCCTCCTCTCATTCATATTTTCACAAGTCCAGAAAATACATTAAATGAACTGACAATGGATCGACTTGGGATTGATATGATTGTGACCGATACTGAGCTTCCTCATCAATTAGGACGGTCTACGCTGCTGATCAGCTCTTTTCCAACAAAGAAAGAATTGGACAACTTGCAATCAAGATTGGTTGATATGACAAACTAAGTTTCACCAAAAAAGCTGCTGAGACATGCTCAAGCAGCTTTTTGGTTCTGTATTAATGAAGCACGATTTGTTCATTCATCAAATCAATGGCGTAAAGCGATTGCTCATATTCATCTAATAAAAGGTATACTTTGAGCGGGGCAGTGGTTTGATCTGTTTGCTGCGTGAATAGGACACAAGTGAATTTTTCAATCCCATCTGGCAGCTTGCTTTTCAGAAAAGGATGAAGAATAGGAGAGATTCGAAGGGTATCAACATCTTTCAGCCAAAGCTCATCTTGTAACGCAGGATAATGGTCAACCAAAAACTGACGAAACACTTCCAATGTACTCAAGGTAGATATCCTCACTTTCTTCTAACTTGGCTTCAAACTCACCTAAAAACAAACGGAACCAACTCATCATATGATCTCGGTACACGTATTTTCGCATACGGCTTGAGACACAATCACTCACTTTTTAGACATGAACTGTAGATCGACTGTACTGTCACGAATGTTTAATATGTATAACGTTTCCTATGTCATCTCATTGACTCCACCACGAATCCAAACAATGGACCTATGATCATATTCTTACCTGTTTTCTTTCGTGATGAAACGACAACTTCCTGCTACAATATTCCATTTTTCTGCAAAAAAGAGGGAGTTGGGACAAAAAAAGAACAGCTCCTCACTGTTCTTTTGGAAGTTATGAAAGGTCTGTCAAAGAGAACACTTCGCCGCTCACTGCATCAACGCCATCATGACAATCGAGCTTGCCGCATAAAACATATTGTTTTTGCACATCGTCATAGACATAGATAGGTGTAAGTTCGAGGCGTTCTCTCAATGTTTCAAAGGCTTGTTTCTGAGTTATGGTGATTTCACTAGCTGTTTGAGATGGATTGAGTATCCCACATACTTGAAACATCTCCTTTTTATCTATGTAATTAATGGCTTCAAAAGTGTTGGCATCAATGAAGACCTTGATTTTATCCATAAATCCACTGCCTTCTTGCTCATTCGTTTTTAATATCGCATGGATGTATCCATGATCACGTTGGAGTGTTTTTAGAACCCACTTTCCTGTATCCTTTGGATATTTTTGCGCCAAGAAGGTGCGGACTGCTTTGATACACTCATCCTGGTCTTCTTTTGATATCGGGAAGGAATCTGGTGACGGTTCCAATGAGAAAGCTTGTTCAGCTGAAATGTTCTCATGAATGTCCATTTCCTTTTTTTCAAAGGCATTGTTTATCGGTTCATTCCACTCAATGACTTCATTCATGTGTATACAATTTGTTTCTTCACGCCCAATTTCAAACGGAAGAGTTCCTGTTCCATCGTTCTTCACATAGATTTCTTCTAACGCATAAATAGAACGGATTTGAGTGTGCTCGAAGGAAGGCCATTGAAATAGCTGCACTTGCTGTTCAGCTAAGTTCCTCACCTGATCAAGGGAAAGCACATATTCCTCAGCTTTCAGTAATGTTTTAGCTAAAAATGGACCGTGGTGTGTAAAGTACATGAGCTGTCCATGTTCATTCCATTTCACTTCGATTCTGCCTGAAGGTGTAACTTTCACACCATCTATTGCTTCTTCGAAAGAAAGTTCCCCTTTTTCCTTCTGATGCATATGAAAATGCTCACCATAGATCAATCCTGTTTCTTGTTCGATCCATTGAATGACATGAGCTGGATAAGGTCTCTTAAACGTGACACCATGCTGCGCATAGGTTTTGTCCATAACAAAAATAACTGATTCGGTCTGTCCTGTATTCAAGTTCACTTCAATGACAGCTGTGCCGTCTGGGTTTAGATCATCGTCCTCGGGTTCCGTTTCATGAGAGGGAAACCATTCCATATTCAATGTATACACCGTTTCATTGAACATATTGACGTAGCGATGAAAACTGTGTCTTTTTAGATAGTAAAGATCTAAGCCAAATGTCACCTTTGTCTGATCGATCAGTTGTTGAATGTTTGCTTTCAATAAATTCACCTCAAAATGATGATGTTTTATGGAAGAATAAAAATAACGATAAAGATGAAAATGACGATTGCCATAAAAAATCCTAAAGCGATTGCCATTATATTTGACTCTTTTGTGTAGCCTGTTAATTCACCTACAGTCGATCGGTCAATTTTTCTAAAACGAAAAAGCATGCTTATATTTAAAATGGCTAGAACCATCAAAAACAAGAAAATGATCAATGCAGGATCGACGTCACTGAATGCATTATCCACATTTTGTAAAGTGAATGATTGAATAAACATAATGACACTCAATATGATTTTCCACACATGATCTAACCGTTTTTCTTTTTCCCACTCTTTCCCTAATTTCTCTTTTTCATAAATAGCTACCTGCTCTAAAATAGGGATGAAAGACTTTGTTGTTCCTTTTCTGATAAAGCCTAAAATGCCTTGGATAAGGATTAAAATTCCTAAACAAAAAAGGAAATGTGTCAGTTGGATTTTAACAATTTGAATCAACATAAAAAAAATGATGATCATAAGTCCGACAAATAAATTAGAGATAGCGATTTGTTTTGTCCTCATCTTTTTTAGTGCAGCTTGTTCCATGTGATAAACTCCTCCTCGTTTCAAATTTTTCTGATAAACGCTCTATCCTTATTACGATTTTAACGAAAAAATGTTTCAATATTTTCCCTTTCAATTGTCAATTCGGCTTTTTCACAAATGAAAAGACGCCCACCATTCAATGAACGTCTTATCCTTCTTCATGAAATCAGCACATCATATTTGAGCTGTTCTGTCTTTTATTTGCTGGGCTGCCAAGTGTTTAAAGTCATCAATAGACAGCAGCTTTGACATTTTTTCTCCATGTTGTCTGATGTTCAGTGTTTTTTCTTGCATTTCTGTATCTCCAATGACAGCGATATAAGGAATTTTTTGCATTTGTGCTTCTCTCATTTTATAGCCGAGTTTTTCATCCCGTTCATCGATTGTGACTCTAATTCCGATATTTCTTAATTGCTGCCGCACCTCTATGCAGTAATCAAGGTGAACGCTTGAGACAGGTATGATTTGTACTTGGATTGGTGCGAGCCATAACGGGAAGACGCCCGCAAAATGTTCAATGAGAATACCAAGGAACCGGTCAAGTGAACCAAAAATGGCACTATGAATGACAACTGGCCGCACCTTTTCATTTTTCTCGTTGATATATGTTAAATCAAATTTCTCTGGCATTTGAAAATCCAGCTGAATTGTGGCGCACTGGTGGCTCCGCTTTAGTGCATCTTGAATATGAAAGTCGATCTTCGGACCATAAAATGCCCCATCTCCTTCATTTAAGTAGTAGTCAATCTTTAACTGATCAAGCACATTTTTTAGCGCTTTTTCGGATACATCCCAAATAGCGTCATCCCCTAATGCTTTTTCTGGACGAGTGGATAGTTCGACTGAATACTCAAAACCAAATGTCCGATATACGTAATCAACTAATTGGAAAATCTGTTTAATTTCAGCTTCAATTTGTTCTTCTCTCAAAAAAATATGGGCATCATCTTGGCAAAATGTTCTGACCCTGAACAATCCATTTAATGCTCCGCTGAATTCATGACGATGCACCTGACCAAATTCAGACATTCTAATTGGAAGGTCTCTATAGGAATATAAGTTATTTTTGAACATGAGCATATGCCCTGGACAGTTCATCGGCTTTAAAGCAAAACTTGTATCGTCTACTTCTGAGAAATACATATTCTCATGATAATGATCCCAATGACCTGACTTTTCCCAAAGTTCTTGGTTCATCATAAATGGCGTACTTACTTCTTCATATTGCGCTTTTCCTCGCACTTCTCTAGAAAAGGCCATTAATTCATTTCTGACAATCTGACCTTTTGGTAAATAAAACGGCATGCCTGGCGCTTCTTCTGAAAACATAAAGAGGGATAACTGTTTCCCTAATTTCCGGTGATCACGTTTATTTGCTTCTTCCATGAAATGAAGATAATCAGCTAGATGATTTGGATGCTGAAACGCTACACCATACACTCGCTGCAAGACATCCTGATTGCTATCTCCCCGCCAATAAGCCCCTGCCACACGTGTTAGTTTAAATGCCTTTAAATACCCTGTAGAAGGTAAATGGGGACCGCGGCACAAATCGATAAATTCTCCTTGCTGATAAATCGTGATGGCTTCTTGTCGAGGGAGACTTTTTAAAATATCCAGTTTATATGGATCATGTGCAAACATCACTTCAGCATCTTTGTAAGAGACTTCCATTCTTTGAATAAGGTGATTCTCGTTTATGATGTTTTTCATCTCTTTTTCAATCATTGCCAAATCCTCTACGCTTAACGTTTGATTCAGCTTCATATCATAGTAAAATCCATTCTCAATGACAGGTCCGATCCCCAGTGTCACATTGTCATATAACCTTTTCACAGCTTGGGCTAATACATGTGTAGCTGTATGACGTAACACTTCCAGCCCTTCTTTTGAATCAAGTGTTAGAATCGAAACCCCCGCATCGTTGTTTAACGGATAACTTAAGTCCACTGTCTGATCATTGATCTTTCCCGCTACTGCTTTTTTTCTTAAACTTGGGCTAATATGGGAGGCAACCTCTGCGACTGTCGTACCTGCGGAGAACTCCTTGATCTTTCCATCTGGAAATTGAATTTTCACCATTTTTTCTCTCATCACTGACACACCTTTCTCTTTTTTGAAATAAAAAAACACACTCATCCCTCATAGAGGGACGAATGTGTAATCCGTGGTTCCACCCAAATTCCCATAACGCGTATTCGCTTTATGGCTCTGGTGCCGTAACGTGGCGTAGACGGTATTGGATACTGTAATGTTCCCCAATACAGCTCAAAGGTGGTAAGATAGCTTTTCTGCGTTAGGAAGATTTCACCGTGACTTCCCTCTCTGTGAACCGATAAAAGCTACTCATGTCCTTTTCAAAGCAATCATGCTATAAAAGTAAACAAAAAAAACACACCCATCCCTCATAAAGGGACGAATGTGTGATCCGTGGTTCCACCCAAATTCCCATAACGCGTTTTCGCTTTATGGCTCTTGGTGCCGTAACGTGGCGTAGACGGTATTGGATACTGTAATTTCCCCAATACAGCTCAAAGGTGGTAAGACAACTTTTCTGCGTTAGGAAGATTTCACCGTGACTTCCCTCTCTGTGAACCAATAAAAGCTGCTCATGTCCTTTTCTTCGCTTTTGATTTCTCCATATATTACATGATGATGGGGAATGATGTAAAGATTTATTTTGTATAGTGCTATTGAATTTTATTCACTAAATGAAATGTCTTGTCATTTCACTGGGGCTATATTCGACTTGATACTTAGGAGATAACGCATTCTTCACTTCTTCCGTTATACACTCCCCTGCTTGATTAAATTTCTTTTCCATTTCTACCCCTTCTGGCAGCAAGTCATCTGTTTCTTCATCAAACCAACAACCATACTGTATGGCCCAATTCCATATTTTAGAGAATAGTACATCGCTTATAGGTACATCATCTCTTTCTAAATGACATTGACAATGTCCGCATTGAAAAGGTTCGCCACCATAGGTTCCTTCAATTTTCACATAAGGTTGGTGCTCAAAATCACGACAACATACCCATTTTTTGAATTCCTGACCAAATGTTGTCAGTTTTATCGAGTAATAACGCATGGACGTTCGTTTTCCTTTCATAGCAAAAACACCTTGATCAATCAGCTTCTTTAGCCGATACTCAATAAAATCATCTCCGATATATTGTTCTAAATGACCAAGGACTTCTCCAATTAAGCGTGGAGTTACAATGTATTCCTCTTCTGGCTCGGACAGATGAAGCCGCTTAGCCATTTTTACTAAATAAGCATCAAATTCATCTTCTGGTACGTTAATTGTTTGTTCACTTCGCCATATCCGCAGCGTATGATCTGTTTCGGCAATGTGAAGCCACTCTTCTTGTAATCGTTCTCTTTCTTCCTTGGAAATGGTGTGAAAGTGATTTTTACTTTCATAAATAATTTTAAATTTTTCAGATGGGATTTCCCCAGTATGTCGAAGGTCCATGCGAAACGTCTTTGTATTAAAATGGTGATCATATGCAATCGCTGTATTGATGACAGACACGTCCACGTTTTTTCCTTTTAATAAATAGATGGCAAATCGTAGACCTATTTGTTCATGTGCATTGTTGCCTATCCATATCATTAAATGTGATCCATCTTTTATATCCTTCACTTGTTGAATCATTATTTGCTGATCGATGACCATATCATCAAATCTACCAAACTCATTGGACATGACATGACGAAGCCACTCAATACGAGTCTCTTGTCCTTGACGTTCATGTAAGTGTGTAAGTGGGCCAATGGAGTAGATATCATCAAAGGTGATGATGTCTTCCACTGGTTTTTGCTTCATTTCTCGTAATGCTTGTTTTAAACTACCAGCAGTTGCTGCCCCAAATACGATATGTATCATTATTCGTCTCCCTTTATCTTACATTTTATATCATCTTCGCCTATTCATGGTTCTTACGTCAATTCTATTGAGTCAATTTCATTCAAAAGTACGACGATGAGAGGATAAGATCTATATAAAGAATGCAGAATTGAGGAGACTAGATTTTTTATAAAAAATGAAAAACCCCACGAAATGGGGCAGTTAGTTTACTGAGTTAACTTTGAGACTTTCTTTCTAATGATCTATTGATAGAAATACCCTCCAAAAGGGGAAATTCAGTTTATGTACTTCTTCACAAGTTCCCCTTCACAATCGTTCTTTTGGCTTTCTTGACAATCCTCCTAGTTGCTTTTGTATCAGAATCCTTCAACCACTGTTCACACAGGTTTATGACCCAATTTGGTTGTGTTTTACTAGCGTCATTGAGCCAGTTTCCTACAGAATCTTGAACATATGTTGATGGATCAGATTTGAGCAAGTCTAGAATAGGCTGTGCCCTCATTGGCTCTTGTTTTAATGACTCAATATGCATTGTCCAAACACCTCTTGGGCGAATAGCTTCTACTGAGAATCGGCGAATATTTTCATCATTACTTTTAGCCCATGCTGTTAAATGTTCTATACTTTGATCGAGCTGATCCGTTAGGCTTTCTCTCACTGACATCCACGCAATTTCTCGAACTCCAAAATGAGGATCAGCTGCAAATGGCTGAATGTACGCCAATTTCTCTTCCAAAGTTGATAAACGGTGTTTGTTCATATAAGCAGCCCAACAGCGGACGCTATCAGATACATGGTGAGTAAACGCCTGTAGCACTTCCGTTTGTTTTTCCCCATTCTCTTTCTGTAACACTTCATCTAACAATTGACCGATGAGACGAATTGCTTTCATTCCAGACTCAGCCTTTTGTTGAGTGACATCAGATGATACATCGTCTAAATGATGGTCTAAACCAACGGATGGCAAAACATGACGTAATAACGTCAGATGATTGACAGCCAGCCATTCAGTTAAATTCACACTCTCTATTTTTCCCTGATTCAAAAGGAACAAGACGTCATGAGGGATATCAGTCCCCTTTCGAGCGCCTTTTCGATTGATGATCTCTTCGCTGATTTGCATTTATTTTCTCTCCTCGTCTAGTGGTTCTTTTGTTTGATATTCATCGTTTTTAAAAGAAATATATGAATGCCTTCAATCTTTGGATATTGCTCCCTATTGTATCAAATAAACCACTTTACTGGTGCATTCTTCAAACCAAAAAGGAACTACCCAAAATAAGTAGTCCCTTCCATACAAAATTGAATTTAAGTTACCTTCCTTGCTCGATCACCTTCAAACTCTTCTGCTGAGAGATTCTGTCAAACGCCACCATCAAGATGGTCATGAGTAAAGCGAGAAGAACCGTTCCAGCACTGATCCAGCTCAGGTGCAATATAGATGTCCTGCTCAACACAATCCCCCCTAACCCCGATCCTAAAGCAAATCCGAATTGAATAAATGATGTATTGACACTTAATGCAATATCAGGAGATTTTGGAACAAGGGTTACAAGATATAGCTGCTGAGCTGGTGATGTACTCCATGTAGCGATCATCCATATCATGATAACAGCCACCATGACCACGAGATTCCCTGTGACAAATGCTAGTAGCATGAGCATCATGATTTGCAAGATGATGCCAGAAAAAATCGTGAAGATGGGTCCTTTTTTATCTGCTGCCATCCCTCCAAGGCTTGATCCTAAAAAGCTGCATATTCCCGCTAGTAACAAAATGCCACTGATTTCTGTAATGCTAAGGTTGGCTGATGCTTGCAGGAAGGGCGTTAAATAGGTAAATAACGTGGAATATCCACCTACATAAAATAGCGTCACTGCCACTGCAAGTAATATACGCTTGTCTTTTAAAATCGATAATTGCATACGAAGCGTCACCGGTTCTTGTTCTTTCATAGAAGGGATCCGCCTATACACCACAATCAGCGGAATAAGCGTGATCACTCCAATGGCTGCGAATAATGCTTTCCATCCGATCATACTGCTTAGAAATGTCCCGATTGGAACGCCTAAAACCAAGGAGCTGCTTAATCCCATTAAAATGATGCCAATCGCTGTTCCTCTTTTTTCCCGTTCTACAAGACGAGTTGCAACCGCCATCGCCACTACAATCGCCGTTCCCCCACTGATTCCTTGTAAAACTCTTGTGATCATGACCATTTCAAACGAATGACTGATACTTGTGATGAAGTTACTTAAAATAAAAATGATCAGCGTCCATGTTAATATTTTTCTGCGGTCCATATTGATGGTTAGTGCGATGACAATCGGTGCACCGATTGCGGCCGAAAGTGCTAAAGATGTGACCAATAAGCCAGCTGTAGACGTTGTGATATGTAAATCATATGCGACCATTTGAATAATGCCAGTAATGATGTATTCGATCGTTCCGATTAAAAAAGCTGCTAAAGCAAGTAAATAGACAACGGTTTTATTTTGCATCGTGACGTTTCTCCTTTGGGCCATGTTTACGATTTGATTTCATTTTTAATAGGAATTTGAATTTCAATGAGTCTGCCTTCTTCATTTTCTGACAATGGGTAATAGATTTCTCGGCCCGGCTGATCATCTTTCACGCGGTATCCGTTATGTTCGATCCATGTCGCCAGATCAACACAAGCAGTTTGTGCGGATGGAGAATGGGAATGAAATAAGAGTGTTGCCATGGTGTCTTCTGCAGGTAACGTGCGAATTGTCATTCCCTGAGGAAGAGAGCACCTTAACGATTTGACGGAATACCCCACCTCAAATTCAAACTCACTTTCTTTATCCAGTGATTCTCTCCATAGCACTACTTGTGGTCCCGAGATCGATTCTTGTTGATGTTTATGTAATAAATGATGAAACATTTGAAAGAATGAAGGGATTTCTTCAACAGTTCCGTTGGATTGAAAAGACATGATGCGTTTGCTTTCAACAGATTTGATGATGACCTCCTGTTCTTTTTCAACACACCCCTCTCGTTTGATGAGGTGCATCCGCTCCTTAATACGGGCTAATTTCTGTTGTTCTTTTTCGATCAATTGCTGAATCTCACTCTCTTTCAAGAGAAACATGCCCTGAATCTGCTCGACAGAAATATCTTCACGAAGTAGCTGCCCCATTTGCTTTAACGTAAAGCCTAATTCCTTATAGAGAAAAATTCGATTGACCTCAAGCAGCTGTTCAGCTGAGTAATAACGGTATCCCGAATCTTGATCAATCTGCTGAGGCTTTAATAAATCAATTTGGTCGTAATACCTTAAGGTTTTGACAGGCACTTTACTTAACATAGAAAAATCGCCGATCTTAAACATCCTGCATCTCCTCCGATTTGTTGATCTGATCACAGTATAAACCTTTCAGTTAAGGGGAAGGTCAAAATGAAGTTGATTAAATTTTTCAAAAGACGAAAAAACCTAGATTTCTCTAAAATCTAGGTTTTGCTCATTATCCTACTATTTTTGCTAACAATCCCATCGCTTCAACAATCTTTATATCATCCATAAATCGTTGCAAACTTACTTTATGCTCTTTCTTTTGTAAATCTGTTGAATAGCCTAAGCATAGATGAAAAATACAATCTAACCTTTGTCCGACTCCACTATAAAAATAATTCGTCAATATTCCATTATTTTCACTTGCAAGAACCACAACTGTAGCGATCTCTAATACATATTCTATATCTTCTATAGAAATTGTTCGATCCTTTTTCTTAGCAGTCATGAATTCATGACTATGAATAGAACGAATCCTACCTTCAAGTAAATTGAGTATAGACCTTTTATAGATGACATACACACTGTGAATATGATGTTTATCAGGACAATAGGGATCTTGTAAAATGAATTTTATACGTTCATCTTCTTTTTCCATTTTTATTGCATCAAGATCATATAATAAAATATGATCAATTTCTTCTATTTTCATAGGAGGAAACATGTGGGATACATCTGTTTTGTTTTTCAATTGATCACCCCGAAATCTAGTCTCTCTTACTCCAAACGTTCCAATCTTTCAAGCCACTTGACAATAGCTCCGTTTTTAAAGAAATCGAGTATAACACCCTCGCAAAATCGTTCAGCTCTCAGAACCCCCATGATGAGAGCCAGTACACACTGCGAATTTAAATTGGAAGCGTCCACATCCTCCATGTCGTTCATTCCCCATTCAATTCCATTTTCTTTGAGGATCTCTCTATAGCGGGTAATCTCCAGTTCTTGATGCTGTTCTGCAAATGTATAGACATCCTCGATAAAACGACGGACCGTTTCGGAATAATTCACATAGGGTATCTGAATCGGGTGTTCCGCTGTTCCGTCATTTTCTTGATCTATGACCCATTCACCAATATCATCGCCTTGAAGCATAGGGATATAGTTTGTTAAAATCTCAAATTGACTCAACCTCATCCTCCACCTTTTCATGAATTAAAAATTCTTTGATCGATCTCTATGAATAAGTTAATAAAAAAGTCCGTGATCATCGTACAAACTAGAAACCAGTATTCAAGTCACGAACCATTTTTATTCATTTCACTTTTTACACTCGTACCATCGATACAACTGTCTTCACATACACGGTATTAATCATCTTGCTTGTCAATGTTTATGTGTCATATTAAATAATAAGCTGATACCAGCTGTGAATAAAGCGTCAAGGAATTTATAAGACGATTCTCAAATATAAAAACACCTCTGTCACATCGTTGCGAAGAGGTTATGTTCACTATTTTGTCTTTATACTTCTTAGAAAGGCACTTCTGTTCTCTGTTGCATTTGTCAGCATCTTCGCATTTTCATTGAGTCTTTGTACCAATGCATCCTTAGCTTTTCCTTCAAATGAAGAGAGTAAAGCAACATACACTTCAGCTACAACCTGTTGTGCTGAAGAAAAGTCTGACGCATGTTTTGTGTCCTCTTTTAGATGCTGACAATGCGTTTTTAAACTTGAACCTACAATTTTTTTTAATTCCTCATTCTGTTGTAATCGTCTGTAAAACTCATCTGCATCCATATTAACTCCATATGGCAATTGAAATCCCCCTTACAACCGTAACCATCTTGCTAATTCATTATCCTTATCTTTTAAATCCTCCGCCATTTTCACAATAAACTCACTAATATCCTCTAAATCTCTAATCAAATAATGTAGAGAAGCCTCAGTTTGATACTGTTCTTCTGAGTCATAAAATGCTGCTCCATCTTTCACAAAAGGGGCGTGAAACAATATAGCTTTTTCAACGTCACTTGGATCTAAATCCTTGAATTCTCCTAACCTTTTTCCGCAAATAGATTTCACGTCATACACCATTTTGCTGTGATCATGAGGGAATTGTTCAATTGCTTGTTTTTTTGTTTTTAAGTCTTCGATAGCTGCCTGTAATCGATGAGCTAATTCTTTTGCATATTTAGCATCCACTTTGATGGTTTGTCCATTCATACCTGAATAAGATGAGAACGATTCGATATTCCGGTTATAAACACCTTCGCTTCCATCCACACTTTTGATATGACCATTCTTATCAAATGTAAAGTTCGACTCATTTAAACTATGAGTATCCGGATCTTTTGCGAATGCTTGGCCATAGAAGGAAGTAATCAAATTCCCTAAAACCCCAGGAACACCAAGCGGAGACACAAACCGATCTATACGCTCTCTTCGTGATTGACTAGGATCTTTCGTATAAATTGTCGTTCCGTTGTGCCTGTCATATTCCAACAACCAACCTGCCCCCACCATATCATCGGGATTAATGATGGCTTTATGATACAAATCAAATTCGCCGTTTCTGATTTTCTTCTGTGTTTCTTCATCATGCAGCTTAACAATGGAAGGGTTGTTAAAGGCTACACTGTAAACATGATTGTTTACACCAGCGTATTCCGCATCTGCCCCTCCAAGTGAGTGTCCCGTTGTTGAAATCACTGTATTAGTGCCAGCATACTTTTTCACTTCATTGGCGACGAGCTTATCACCTTGATCAAATTGAGATGTCTTAGTGACAATTTTGTATTCTCCACTTTTCAACAACATGGCTTGTTCCATACTACCGTTATACTTGGTAATCGCTTTAGAGTTTTCAGGTGCCTCTTTTTTCATGATGTATTTGACTTTCTTTTTCGGGTCTTGACCCATTACCACGTTGCCGCCATCTGCACTTATCACGTCAGCTTTGATTTGTTCTTGATTCGTTCCTTGAAAACCTACGACAACATTCTCAGGCTCTTTTGGTTTAACCCATTTACCTTCTTTTTTCTTGGCTTGGACAAATACGTAAACATCTAGCCCTGTGTCTGGGTCTTTTTTGATTTTATCTACGTAAAAAGCTTTTTTTGAATCATTTACAAGTGGTGTCTTATTCTCATAGGCTTTTCTCATTTTCTTTTCACTATATGTATTTTGGCTCAGAGAAAAATAATCTTTATCTGTTAAATTAGGTATGTCCGTCTTTGTATTCATGTACAATGCCCCTTCTCTCATGTAAAATCTAAGATAGAAAGGATGGTTTTATGAAAAAATACATAATTATCCTTATGACTTTGGTTATTATATCACTTGGAGGGATATTTATGAAGGAACAACACGACAAAAAAACAGCTGCCCAAGAAGCTAAAAAAGAAGAATTGTATTCCTTGGCTAAGAAAAGAATGACTGACTTTATTAAAACAAACTATAATGATATTAAACGAATTGATTATACTGATGATTATGAGATAAACCCAATGGGCGGTATTGAAATTAATGGTTATCTCAATGAAAATAAGAAAAAAGAAATATGGGGAATCTATGATAAAGGCAATGACGAAGTCATATCTTTCACTGTAGATGCTAAAGAAAAACCTGAGTGCGAAAATAAAGTATGCGAGTATTAAAAAGAGAATAAATCATCGAATAAACAAAAACGTCCCCTCGAAAATTCAAGGGGACTATTTGTTTACTTCAAGAAGGCTTCGAGCTGCGCTTTTTTCTTTGGTTTTGGACCATAGATACCATCTGCGATAAGACCATGCATATATTCATATAAAACTTCCATTGATAAAACATGACTGATGATATTTAAGCTCACTTAACAGAAAAAAATTTGGTGATTACATCATATTAGAAGGTTAAATGATCATAATGGCCTTTTGCGGTTCTTTGCCCACTATTATTTAAGGACTAAAGACACCACACACTCCACATGCGCCGTATGCGGAAACATATCCACTGGTTGCATGTATTCGATCTTGTAGTCTTTTGACATGTATTCGAGGTCTTTTGCTAGTGTAGATGGGTTGCAAGAGACGTAGACAAAGCGTTTTGGTTTGACTTGTTTGACGGTGTCTAGGAAAGTGCGTTCGCAGCCTGTTCTTGGCGGGTCGACGACGATAACGTCAGGACGGAAGCCTTCTTTGACCCATTTTGGCAGCCAGTGTTCAGCTGTGCCTGTCACATAAGTTGCGTTTTTCATGCCGTGTTTTTTGGCATTTTTCTTCGCGTCATCAATTGATTCTTTGATGACATCCATACCTCTTACTTCTTTTGCTCCATCTGAGAGCCACATTCCAATGGTTCCAACACCGCAATACGCATCGACTACCTTTTCTTTGCCAGTCAGTTTGGCCGCTTTTTTCGCTTCGTCGTAAAGCTTTAATGTCTGCTTCGGATTCAATTGGAAGAAAGCCCGTGCACTCAATTCAAATGAGACGTCTCCTAAAAATTCTTGGATGACCATGTTGCCAGCTAGGAGCGATGTTTTATGCCCAAAGATGACTGACGTTTTTTCGCCATTGATATTGTGCATAATAGACGTCACTTCTGGCAGACGTTTTTGAATGGCTTCGGCGATTTCTTTTTTCTTTGGAAACTCAGGCTTTGATGTGACAAGGACGACTTGTACTTCACCTGTTTCAAAGCCGACACGCACAACAATCGAGCGCACGTCGCCTTTTCTTGTCCGCTCGTTGTAGACAGATACGCCGAATTTCTCTAAAATTTTGCGGACGACGCCTGTTGTTTTGTTCGTTTTCGGATGCTGGACGATACATTCCTTGATCGGAACAAGTTTATGAGAATTCAGCCCATAAAGCCCTGCGATGATGTCGCCGCTATGTGATCTTCCGACTTGGAACTGACTTTTATTCCGGTAGTGCCATGGATCTTCCATACCGATTGTTGGTCTAATATCGATCTTTTCAACCGACAGCTTTGTATGACGCTCCATTGATTGAATGACAATATCGCGTTTTTCCTTTAATTGCTGCTCGTATGCCAAATGCTGAAGCTGACAGCCTCCGCACTCTTCGTATACTGAGCACGGCGGTTTCACTCGATGTTCTGAGCGCTTGCGAACTTTCCTCACCGTACCTTCTGCATATTTCGCTTGAACATTCGTTGCTTCAACTACTACTTCCTCACCTGGAAGTGCACCTGGGACAAAGACCACTTGCTTTTTAAAATAACCGACCCCTTCCCCATTAATGCCAAGGCGTTTAATGGTAAGCGGGAACTGCTGCCCCTTTTGCAGAAGGGCTCCTTGCTGTTTTTCTTTCACGTTTATTCTCTCCGTTCTATTTAAACCTTTATCGGTTGTCCTCATTTTATTCCATCTGAATAGTATATCACGACTTGGACGAAGAGAGAAAATGCCTTTCAATTATTTATCTGTCTCTATACTTCTCCATAAATAAAGGGAGGCGTAGCTTAAATAAGGTGCCCACTCCTTGCTTAAAACTGCCATCTCTTCTTTTGTTGGCTTTTCTGGCAGGTCAAAGTGACGTTTGATCGCATTTTGAATCCCGATATCTGCCATTGGAAAGAGATTTGGTCTTCCTAGTCCATTCATGAGGACATTTTGAACCGTCCAAGGTCCAATCCCTCTAATCGGAAGCAGACGTTCTTCAATTTCAATATCCGTTAAGTCGTGTAATTCCTCTAAATCCAGAGAGCCGCTCACTATTCGCTTTGAGACATCAATCACATATTCCGCTTTTCGCTGACTGAATTGCAGTTTTCTCAAATCGTCGGTTTCAAGTGATGCAATGGTTTTCGGTAAAGGGTCAAACCAGACGCCGTCGATTTGCTCACCATACGTATGAACAAACCGTTTCGTCAGCTCATAAGCAAATGCAAGATTGAGCTGCTGATGAATGATGCATTTCATCAAGCAATGATATAGATGGAAATCCAGCATAAGCGGCGTTCCGATATGACGGTCAAAAATGGGCGCAAGATTTGTTTGAGCAAAATGGTCATGCACAGCATGTAATTGATGTTCCATGCCAAATATCCGCTTCACCTCAGAAAGGATGGCTTCCTCCGGCCCGTTAGCCTGTACCCGGAACGAAGGTGCTTCTTTTGTTCCTGTCGCTTGAACGACTGCAATGTACGGTTTATGATTCAGCCTCATCGGTACTTTGATTTCTCTTTTATCCAGATCGACCGCCTTTAATGGATCGCTCGATAAACGTCTCAGCACTTGATCGAAGTGATAGGGTGGTTCAACCAATAGGTGTTTTTCCCACATGTTTTTCCTCTTCCTTTCTGTCAACACACGCAGATGTGATTGTTTCACTTTGCATGAATGATTCTCTATATTGAATACTTTTAAATATAAAGAGTACAAGAATTTATCAGTTATATCTTCCTTATTTATGGTCATTCTCCTTTTGGATAGATGAAAATTTTTAGTCGAATTCAGCTAAAATTCGACAGCAATCTTCAACATTTTAGGATCATTTTCCTTAAATTAGAAATAGAACCTATGGGTGATATCTTCTATTTCAAAAATATTTGTATAATTATGACATATCAAGGAGGTGAACAAAGGAATTAGCGGATTAGGCAATCATTTGTTTCATCTTGCAGGAACATATTTACCTCATTGATAACCGGCTTCACCTAGTTTCACGTTTTACTAAAAGAAGACCCAAAATTTAAAAACAAAGGAGATCCGACCAATGAAAAAAACAATTCTTTCTGTTGCCCTTGCCACTGCTGTTTCTTCGACACTACCAGTATTCGCTGACGCTGCTGAGCAAAAAACTGCTCCAGTTTCAACAACTATTCAGCAAACTGTGTTAAACAAAGCTGCTGAAGGTAAAGCAACGACAAATGCGACAAATGTTAACATTAACTTTGACGTACTTGGAATTGCCAATGCATTAATTAATGCTGCAAATGCTAACACGAACCGTGAAGGCTTTGTCAAAGGATTAATGGAGTCTGCTTTCTATGCTGCTGGCGCAAAATACAATGTCATGGTCTTTAACTTAAGCCAAGGCTATGAGACTCGTTTCAACGGTGTTAAAACGTTTGCTACTGTTAAATACGGAAGCATTACGTACGGAGTTTGGGTATTTGAAAATGGATCTTTCACAAACAAAGGTGATGGCGGTTACATCAACTGGGCATTTAGAGGTTGGTTCGACCGTAACGGTGGTTTCGTCAACTTCCGTCGTCCTTAATTCTCGCTTTATCCATCAATCATACACGCACATTGGACCGATCTCAGCGATGAGATCGGCTTTTTTATGGTGAAAACGTATAAGTTCACCGCTGCTGCTTCATGATATAATGCAAGTCTGGAGGGGTGCACATGCTGAAAAAACTTGCAGTGACAAAAAACGGCGACTTGATTGAACATGCAACATTGCAGCAGCTTTCAAGCCCCGATATTGCCTGGTATTGGATTGATTTTTATGCGCCAACGGAAAAGGAAGCAGCACTGTTAAAGGAATTTTTTCAGTTCCATCCGCTTGCGATTGAAGATTGCTTCCATTATTTACAGCGGCCAAAGCTTGATTTTTATGAAGGGTATTTATTTTTCGTCCTTCATGCCCTCAATCAAAAAACACTTCGATCTGAAGAAGTCGACCTGTTTGTTGGAGAAAACTATATCGTTACTTTTCATTTGAAGGAAG
>Ga0006562J51391_1019682_pt1 | contig 19150 bp, 17 predicted proteins | sample Ararhi6_input_d2_FD_51391 | JGI IMG/M metagenome (IMG submission 51391) | reverse complement strand
GGCCGCGCGTGCTTCAGCGTGCGCATCCTCGACCAGTTCGCCGTGTACGACGCCAACGCGCGCGCCAACTTCCTGCTCGGTGCCGTCCTCGGCTCCGATCTGCTGACGCTGAAGAATTCCAGCGCCATCCGCATGAGCCCGGGCACCCGCTTCGTCATCAGCGGCAAGCCGATCCTGCGTGAAGCCATCGCCCGCCTGGTCGAAGGCGACGACTTCTTCTCCGGCACCGTCACGGTGCTGGACGACGACGACCAACGCGACCTCGCGGGCTACGGCGCCATCGCCGTCGCCCGCGAACGCGGCCTGGTCGACTGACTGAATCCAAGAGGAGGGACCGCATGAAGAACAAGATCGCCACTGGCCTCAAAGTGCTCGCACTGGCCCTGACGCTTTCCGCCTGCTCGTCGGGCGGCAACGACCAGGTCAAGATCGGCTTCGTCGTGAAGCAGCCCGAGGAACCGTGGTTCCAGGACGAATGGAAGTACGCCGAACAGGCGGCGAAGGAAAAAGGCTTCACGCTGGTGAAGATCGGCGCGCCGGACGGCGGCCAGGTGCTCACCGCCATCGACAATCTCAAGTCGCAGCATGCGCAGGGTTTCATCATCTGCACGCCCGACGTGAAGCTGGGCCCCTCCATCGTCGCCAAGGCGAAAGCGGACGGCCTGAAGCTCATGACGGTCGACGATCGCCTCGTCGACGGCTCGGGCAACGCGATCGACACGGTCCCGCACATGGGCATCTCGGCCTCGAAGATCGGCGAGCAGGTCGGCCAGGCGATCGCGGACGAAATGAAGAAGCGCGGCTGGAATCCGGAAGAGACCGGCGCCCTGCGCATCTCCTACGACCAGCTGCCCACCGCGAAGGAGCGTACCGACGGCGCCATCGCGGCGCTGACCGCCGCGGGCTTCCCGACCGCCAACATCGTCAACGCCCCGGAAGCCAAGACGGACACGGAGAACGCGTTCAACGCCGCGAACATCGCCATCACGCAGAACCCGAAGTACAAGCACTGGGTCGCGTTCGGTCTCAACGACGAGGCCGTGCTGGGTGCGGTGCGCGCCGCCGAGGGTCGCGGTTTCCGTGCCGACAACATGATCGGCGTGGGCATCGGCGGCAGCAACTCGGCGCTCAACGAGTTCGCCAAGGGCGAGCCGACCGGCTTCTTCGGCAGCGTGCTGATCAGCCCGAAGCGCCACGGCTATGAGACGTCGGTGAACATGTACGAGTGGATCAAGAACGACAAGGCGCCGCCGCAGCTGACGCTGACCACCGGCCAGCTGATCACCAAGGCCAACTCGGCCGAGGTGCGCAAGGAAATGGGGCTCTGACGATGACGGATGCTCCGCGCCTCGAGTTCCGCCACATCGGGAAGAGTTTCCCGGGCGTGCGCGCGCTCTCCGACGTCGGCTTCAGCGTGCGCGCCGGCAGCGTGCACGGCCTGCTCGGCGAGAACGGCGCGGGCAAGTCGACGATGATGAAGATCCTCGGCGGGGAGTACATCCCCGACGAGGGCGAGGTGGCGATCGACGGCCGTGCGATGGACTTCCGCAAGGCCGCCGACGCGATCGACGCGGGCGTCGCGGTCATCCACCAGGAACTTCAGTACGTACCCGAACTTTCGGTGATGGAGAACCTGTTGCTCGGCCGCCTGCCGACGCGCTTCGGCCTCGTCGACCGGCGCCGCGCGCTGGCGTGGACGCGCGAACGCCTGGACGCGCTCGGCGTCGACCTCGATCCGCGCGCGAAGCTCAAGGCGCTCTCGATCGGCCAGCGGCAGATGGTCGAGATCGTGAAGGCGATCCTCCGCGACGCGAAGATCCTCGCGCTCGACGAACCCACCAGCTCGCTGTCGCATCGCGAGACCGAGGTGCTGTTCCGCCTCGTGCGCGACCTCCGCGCGCAGGGCAAGGCGATGATCTACATCTCGCATCGCCTCGACGAGATCTTCGAGCTGTGCGACGCCGCGACGATCTTCCGCGACGGCCGCAAGGTCGCCGACTTCGACACCCTCGAAGGCGTGACGCGCGAGACCCTCGTGCAGCGCATGGTCGGCCGCGACATCGGCGACATCTGGGGCTATCGGCCCCGCGAGCATGGCGACATCCGCCTCTCCGTGAAGAACGTCTCGGGCCGCGCCGTGCAGCAACCGGTGAGTTTCGAGGTGAAGGCGGGCGAGATCGTCGGCTTCTTCGGCCTCGTCGGCGCGGGCCGTTCCGAGATCATGCGCGTCATCTACGGCGCCGACCGCCGCCTCACCGGCGACGTCGCCGTGGACGGCCAGCCGGTGAAGCCGTCGCAGATCCGCGACGCCATCCGCCACGGCCTGGTGCTGTGCCCGGAGGATCGCAAGGAGGACGGCATCATCGGCGTCCGCTCCGTCTCCGAGAACATCAACATCAGCGCGCGGCGCAACCATCTCGTCGCCGGACTCTTCGTCAACGACCGCGTCGAGGCGAAGACCGCCGACGGTTACATCGACCGCCTGCGCATCCGCACGCCGCACCGCCGGCAGGAAATCCGCCTGCTCTCGGGCGGCAACCAGCAGAAGGCCGTGCTGTCGCGCTGGCTGGCGGAGCGCGACCTCCGCGTGCTGATCGTCGACGAACCCACGCGCGGCATCGACGTCGGCGCCAAGAACGAAATCTACAACGTGCTCTACGAGCTGGCCGGGCGCGGCGTGGCGGTGGTGATGATCTCGAGCGAACTGCCGGAAGTGCTCGGCGTGTCCGATCGCGTGATCGCCATGTGCCGCGGGCGTATCGTCGCCCAGTTCAGCCGAGACGAGGCGAACGAGGCCAACGTCCTCGCCGCCGCCCTCCCCGAAGGCGCCAGCGCCACCCCCACGCCTGCCAGGTAAGACAGCCCATGACCGAGTCCTCCGCCGCCGCCATCGGCGCCACCCGCGACACCCCGGCCACGCGCCGCCGCGCCCTGTTCTGGCAGGTCGTCGACGACTACAGCCTGATCCTGATCTTCATCGCGCTGTTCGCGGTGCTCAGCGCCTCGGTGCAGTACTTCTTCTCGTGGGACAACATGGTCGGCCTGCTGCTGTCCGTGTCGCAGATCGGCATGGTGTCGTGCACCATGATGTTCTGCCTCGCGTCGCGCGATTTCGACCTCTCCGTCGGCTCGACCGTCGCTTTCGCGGGCGTGTTCTGCGCCATCGTCGCCAATGCCACCGGCAGCGTCGCGATCGGCGTCGCGGCGAGCCTCGCCGCGGGTGCGCTGGTCGGCTTCGTCAACGGCGCGGTGATCGCCAAGCTCAAGATCAACGCCCTGATCACCACGCTGGCGACGATGGAAATCGTGCGCGGCCTCGCCTTCATCAGCTCGCACGGCCAGGCCGTGGGCGTCAGCAACGAAGCCTTCTTCACGCTCGGCAGCGCCTCGGTGCTCGGCCTGCCGGTGCCGGTCTGGGTCACGCTGGCCTGCTTCGTCGTCTTCGGCGTGCTGCTCAACAAGACCATCTACGGCCGCAATACGCTGGCGATCGGCGGCAACCCGGATGCCTCGCGCCTCGCCGGCGTCGCGGTGGACCGCGTGCGCATCGCCATCTTCCTCATCCAGGGCGTGATCGCCGCGCTCGCGGGCATCATCCTCGCCTCGCGCATGACCAGCGGCCAGCCCAACGCGGGCGAAGGCTTCGAACTCAACGTGATTTCCGCCTGCGTGCTGGGCGGCGTGTCGCTCATGGGCGGCCGGGCGAGCATCAGCGGCGTGATCGTTGGCGTTCTCATCATGGGCACCGTGCAGAATGCGATGAGCCTCATGAACATCGACGCCTTCTACCAGTACCTCGTCCGTGGCACGATCCTGCTGATCGCGGTGCTGGTGGACCAGCTCAAGAACCGCAGACAGGCCCGCTGATGACCGATACCTTCAAACCGCTGTCCGGGCACCGCCAGGCCCATGCCGAGGGCGTGATCTGGGACGACCTCACCCAACGGGTCCGCTGGACCGACATCGCCACGTCGACGCTGTACGCCTACGACCCGGAAACGGGTCAGATCGACGAACACACGTTGCCCGCCCGCATCTGCTGCTTCGCGCTTACGCACGAAGCGGGCGTGCTGCTGCTGGCCATGGAGAAGCAGGTCGCGCGCTTCTATACGCAGGACGGCAGGCTGCAGGTGCTGGCGGACATCGAGCCCGACCTGACCGGCATGCGCGCCAACGACGGGCGCTGCGACCGCGCCGGCAACTTCGTCTTCGGCACGCTCAACGAATCCGGCCCGCGCAACGACGACGGAAGCCCCGCGAAGATCGCCTCGTTCTGGCGTTTCACGCACGACGGCCGGCTCCATCGCCTGGCGCTGCCGAAGGCCGCCATCACCAACAGCATCTGCTTCAGCCCCGACGGCGGCACGATGTACTTCACCGATTCGCCCACCGCGCAGATCATGGCGTGCGACTACGATGCCGCCACGGGCGATGTCGCCAACATCCGCGTGTTCGCCGAACTGCGCGCGGGAATGGAGCCGGACGGCTCCACGGTCGACGCCGAGGGCTACGTCTGGAACGCGGAATGGGGCGCGTCGCGCGTCGTGCGCTATGCGCCGGACGGCCGCATCGACGCCACCATCGATCTTCCGGCGCGGCAGCCCAGCTGCGTCAGCTTCGCAGGAAAGGATCTCGACCGCATGGTCATCACGTCAGCCAACAAATACCTCGCCGAAGTGGAGCCGTTCGACGGCGCCATCTTCATCGGCACGCCACCGCGTGGCCGCGGCCTTCCCGAAGCCCGCTACGGCCACGAGGTGCGCGCATGAACGCCGGCATGCAGCCCGACCCGCGCACGACGCCCCTGCCCCGCCTCGCGGGCAAGGTCGCCATCGTCACCGGTGCCACGCAGGGCATCGGCGCGGCCACCGCGAAGCTCTTCGCCGCGCATGGGGCGTCGGTCGTCCTGAACGTGCTCGAGGACAACGCGCAGGCACGCGAGACGCTCGCGGGACTGAACACCGACAAGGCCATGCTCTTCGAGGCCGACGTCACGCATCCCGACGCGATCCAGCGGATGGTCGACGCCGCGACCGAGCGTTTCGGCGCGCCCGACGTGCTGGTGAACAACGCGGGCATCAACGTCTTCAACGATCCCCTGTCCCTGAGCGACGACGAATGGACGCGCTGCTTCGAGGTCGACCTCAAGGGCGCCTGGAACTGCGCGAAGGCCGTGCTGCCGGGCATGCTCGGCCTCGGTCGCGGCAGCATTGTCAACATCGCCTCGGTGCACGGCCACAAGATCATTCCGCACTGCTTCCCCTACCCGGTGGCGAAGCACGGACTGATCGGCCTGACCAAGGCGCTGGGCATCGAATACGCCGCGCGCGGCATCCGGGTGAATTCGATTTCGCCGGGGCTCGTGCTCACCGCCATCGCCGAGGCCGGCTTCGCCGCGGCGCCGGATCCGGAGGCCGAGCGCCGCAAGCAGACCGAGATCCTGCCCAACAAGCGCATCGGCACGCCGGAAGAAATCGCGTACACCGCGCTCTTCCTCGCCTCCGACGAAGCCCGTTACATCAATGCCGCCGACATCCGCATCGACGGTGGCCGTTCCCAGCTCTATCACGAGTGATCCCCATGGCCTGGCCCACCGCCCTCCCCCTCGTCGCGATCCTGCGCGGCATCACGCCCGACGAAGCCGTCGACCACGTCGAGGCGCTGATCGCCGAGGGCTTCGACGCCATCGAGATCCCCCTGAACTCCCCGGACTGGCGGCGCAGCATCCCGCTGGCCGTGCAGGCGGCGGGTAACCGCGCGCTGGTAGGCGCGGGCACGGTGCTCACCCCGGAACTCGTCGACGAGGTCGCCGACCTGGGCGGCCATCTGCTGGTGACCCCGAACACGGACGCGGCGGTCGTACGCCAGGGCATCAAACGCGGCATGTACGCGTCCATCGGCTTCGCGACGCCCAGCGAGGCCTTCGTGGCCCTGGCCGCGGGAGCCCAGTCGCTGAAGCTGTTCCCGGCGTCCAACCTGGGCCCGGGGTACATCCGCTCGATCCGCGCGGTGCTGCCGCCGGACGTGCCCCTGCTGGCGGTCGGCGGCGTCACGCCCGACAATCTGGGCCAGTACCTCGACGCCGGCTGCATCGGCGCGGGACTCGGCAGCGATCTGTACAAACCCGGACAGCCGGTCTCGCGCACGCGCGAGCGCGCCGCCGCCTTCGTCAAAGCCTACCGCTCGGTCTGAACATGAAAGTCACCCGGATCACCACGTACCGCGTTCCTCCCCGCTGGATGTTCCTCAAGATGGAGACCGACGAGGGCATCGTCGGCTGGGGCGAGCCGGTGGTCGAAGGCCGGGCGCGCACCGTCGAGGCCGCCGTCCAGGAACTGTCCGAGTTTGTGATCGGCAAGGACCCGGCGCGCATCAACGACATCTGGCAGACGATGTACCGCGGCGGTTTCTATCGCGGCGGCGCGGTCTTCATGAGCGCGATGGCCGGCATCGACCAGGCGCTGTGGGACATCAAGGGCAAGGCGCTCGGCGCGCCCGTCTACGAGCTGCTCGGCGGCCGCGTGCGCGACCGCATGAAGACGTACTGCTGGGTGGGCGGCGACCGGCCCGCCGACGTCATCGCGCAGATCCGCGAACGCCTCGCGCACGGCTTCGACACGTTCAAGATGAACGGCTGCGAGGAGATGGGCATCATCGGATCGAGCAAGGCCGTGGACGCGGCGGTGGCCCGTGTCGCGGAGATCCGCGAAGCTTTCGGCAACACCATCGAGTTCGGCCTGGACTTCCATGGCCGCGTGTCAGCGCCCATGGCCAAGGTGCTGGTCAAGGAACTGGAGCCCTTCCGCCCGCTCTTCATCGAAGAACCGGTGCTCGCGGAACAGGCCGAGTACTACCCACGCATCGCCGCGCAGACGTCGATTCCGATCGCCGCCGGCGAGCGCATGTATTCGCGCTTCGAGTTCAAGCACGTGCTCGAGCGTGGCGGCATCTCCATCATCCAGCCCGACCTCTCGCACGCCGGCGGCATCACCGAATGCGTGAAGCTCGCCGCCATGGCCGAAGCCTACGACGTGGCCTTCGCGCCGCATTGCCCGCTCGGCCCCATCGCGCTCGCGTCGTGCCTCCACGTCGACTTCGTCGCCTGGAACGCCACGCTGCAGGAGCAGAGCATCGGGATCCACTACAACCGCGGCGGCGAAGTGCTCGACTACGTCGTGAACAAGGACGCCCTGAAGCTCGACGAGGGCGGCTACGCGCACCCGTTCACGGCACCCGGCCTCGGTATCGAGGTCGACGAGGCATTGGTGATCGAACGCAACCGCGACGTCGCCGACTGGCGCAATCCGCTGTGGCGGCACCCGGATGGGTCGGTCGCGGAGTGGTGAACCGCTCGTCCAAGCGGAATCGCCGATGCGATCGGCTCCCACCCCTCCGGTAGCCAGGTTGCGAAAGAACCACCTACCGGAGGGTGGGAGCCGATCGTATCGGCGATCCGCGCTAGCGAATGAGCCGGGTCTCGCCCAGGCCCAGCCCGTCCAGCCGATACTCACCGATCGATTCACGGATCAGCCGCAACGTCGGCAATCCCACCGCCGCCGTCATGCGGCGCACCTGCCGGTTGCGCCCCTCCCGAAGCACGATGCGCAGCCACGCATCCGGCACCGTCTTGCGGAAACGCACGGGCGGATCGCGGGGCCATAGCCAGTCGGGTTCGTCGATGGCCTCGACACCCGCGGGGAGCGTCGGCCCGTCGTTGAGGGTGACGCCGCGACGGAGGCGTTCGAGTGCTTCCTCCGTCGGCGTCCCCTCGACCTGCACCACGTAGGTCTTCGGTTGCTTGTGCTTCGGGTCCGCCAGGCGGTGCTGCAGCTTGCCGTCGTCGGTCAGCAGCAGAAGGCCTTCGCTGTCGTGGTCCAGCCGTCCGGCGGCGTACACACCCTTCTGCGTCACGAAGTCGGCCAGCGTGCGCCGGCCGCCTTCGTCGGTGAACTGGCAGAGCACCCCGAAGGGCTTGTTCAACGCGAGCAGCACTTATTTCGCGGAAGCAGGCTTCACGAAGCGCAGGGTCATGCGGTCGGACTCGCCGATCGCCTGGTACTTCGCCTTGTCCGTCTCGCCCAGTTCGAGCACGGGCGGGAGCGTCCACACGCCCTTCGGATGATCGTGGTTGTCCTTCGGATTGGCGTTGACCTCGCTCTGGCCGTCCAGCCGGAAGCCGGCGTCGGTCGCGAGCTTGATCACGTAGTCGGTCGGCAGGTAACCCGAGTTCACCACGTCGTCGACCTTCTTGCCCTTGTCGGCGCGATGGTCTTCGACACCGAGGACGCCGCCGGGCTTGAGCACCGCGAAGAACGCCTTGAACATCGCCTCGGCCGTGCCGTCCGCGGCCCAGTTGTGCACGTTGCGGAAGGTCAGCACCATGTCCGCCGAGCCGGGCTTGCCGAGGTCCGGCGCCTTGTGATCGAACTCGCGGATCTCGGCCAGCTTGTACTGGGCCGGCTTGTCCGCGAACTTGTTCTTCATCGCCGTCACGCCCTTCGAGCCCTTCTCGATGGCGGCGACGTAATGGCCGTTGGGGTTGAGGTACGGCGCGAGGATCTCGGTGTACCAGCCGCCCGACGGATAGATCTCGATCACCGTCATGTCCGGACGGACGCCGAAGAACTTCAGGGTCTCCGCCGGATGGCGGTACTTGTCGCGCGCCACGAACGCGGGCGTGCGCCAGGTGCCGGCGACGGCCTTGTCGATCAGGGCGGCGCTGGCGGTGCCCGCGCTGGCCGGGGCCGTGGGCGCGGCGGGCTGGTCGGCCTGGAAGGCCTGCGCGCCGACAGACACGGCGAGACCGATCACACTGGCGATGACGAACTTCTTCATGGCGCGTACCGATGCGTTGGGATGGTGGGCGGGAAGGCTAGCATGCCCCCGCGATGGTAGGAGCGGACCTGGCCGCGACGGCTACGTGCCGGGCGCAACAGGGACTGAGCGTGTCGCGAAAAGCTGTCGCGGCCAGGTCCGCTCCCACGAAAGAGAGTATTCGCGGTTCGTGCGTGCATTCCCACGGAATCGCGACGCGGGATCGTGGATGATGCGCGTTCCCCCGAAGGACTCCCCATGCGGCCCCATCTTCGTCCCCTCGCCAGCGGCATCCTGCTCGCGCTCTGCACGGCCGCGGCTGCGCAGGAGGCTCGTCTCGCTCCCGTCGTGGTCACGGCGACCCGCAGCGAGCAGTCGCCTTACGACATCCCGGCCGCCATCGATGTCGCGGCGACGCCGCCCGATGGCTCGCTCGATGTGAACCTCTCGGAACGCGTCCAGGCGATCCCCGGCATCGTGGCGCGCGACCGGCAGAACTACGCGCAGGACGCCCAGGTGTCGATCCGCGGGTTCGGCGCGCGCTCGACCTTCGGCATCAGGGGCGTGCGGCTCTACACGGACGGCATCCCTGCCACGATGCCCGACGGCCAGGGGCAGGTGTCGCATTTCAATCTCGATTCCGCCGATCGCGTCGAAGTGCTGCGCGGCCCGTTCTCGGCGCTCTACGGCAACGCGTCGGGCGGCGTGGTGCAGCTGTTCACCGCCGACGGCACGCAGCCGCCGGAGCTGCGCTTCGGCGTCGCGGGCGGGAGCAACGGGAACTTCCGTTCGTCGGTCGATGCGCGGGGCGTCGAAGGCCCCGTCGACTACAACGTCGACGTCACCCACTTCCGCACCAGCGGCTATCGCGACCACAGCGCCGCGCGACGCGAATCGGGCAATGCGAAGATCGGCTGGAAGATCGACGAGGACGCGAAGCTCACCCTCGTCCTCAACGCCCTCGACGTGCCGGACGCGCAGGATCCGCTGGGCCTGACGCGCGCGCAGTACAAGGCCGCCCCCCGCCAGGTGGCCGCCGTGGCGAACACGTTCGACACGCGCAAGTCGGTGGACCAGCAACAGGCCGGTCTCATCTACGACCAGCGCCTCGACGACGCGAACAGCCTTCGCGTGATGGGCTATTACGGCAGGCGCAGCGTGTTGCAGTACCTGTCGATCCCGGTGGCGACGCAGTCATCGCAGCCGGGCAATTCGGGCGGCGTGGTGGACCTGGGCAACGAATATGGCAGCGGCGACGCGCGCTGGACGTGGCGCGACACGCTCGCCGGCCGGCCGTTCGAGATCGCCGCCGGCCTGGCCTACGACAACCAGACGCAGCATCGGCAGGGTTACGAGAATTTCGTGGGCCGCTCGCTCGGCGTGCGTGGCGCGAAGCGGCGCGACGAGATCGACCGCGTGTTCGACTTCGACCAGTACGCCCAGGTCACCTGGCGGGTCGCCGACGACTGGACGCTGATGGGCGGCGCGCGCCACAGCGAGGTCCGCTTCCGTTCGACGGACCGCTACGTCGCCGCCGGCAACCCGGACGACAGCGGCAGCGTGACGTACTCGGCGACCACGCCGGTGTTCGGCGTGCTCTGGCGCGCGGCGCCCTGGCTGCACGCCTACGCGAACTGGGGACGCGGCTTCGAAACGCCAACGTTCTCGGAACTCGGCTACCGCGCGGATCGTGGCGCGGGCCTGGCGTTCGACCTGAAACCCTCGCATTCGCGGAACGAGGAGATCGGCATCAAGCTGCGGCCCACCGACCGCGTCCAGGCGGGCCTCGCGGTCTATCGCGCGGACAGCGACGACGAACTCGCCGTCGCGACCAACCTGGGCGGCCGCACGACCTACCAGAACATCGCCAGCTCGCGCCGGCAGGGCGTGGAGTTCTCGTTCGATGGCGAGCTCGTGCGCGACCTCCACCTGGTCGCGGCCTATACGCGGATCCAGGCCAGCTTCCGCTCGCCGTTCCTCACCTGCGTGTCGGCCGGCTGCGCCGCGCCCGACACGCCGGTCGCCGCCGGTACGCGCATTCCCGGCGTGCCGCGCTCGACCGGCTACGCCGCGCTGAAGTACGGCGCCGATCGCGGCTGGCATGCCGGCGTCGACATGAGCGCGATGGGTTCGACGTCCGTCAACGATCTCGGCACGGAGTCGGCGCCAGGCTACGCGCTCTTCGGCGTGTCGGGTGGCTACGTCTTCGACGACGGACCCTGGCGCGTGAACACGTTCGCGCGCGTGGACAACGTCGCTGACCGGCATGTCGTCGGTTCCGTGATCGTCAACGACGGCAACGGGCGTTACTACGAGCCGGCGCCGGGACGGACGCTGCTGGTGGGCGTGGACGTGCGCTGGCGGTAACAACCGCCCTGCCCGCCTGCCGTAGGAGCGCGCCCTGCGCGCGACAGCGTTTCGCGAGGAGCTACAGGCGCTCTGGCTCAAGGCCTTAAAACATGTCGCGCGCAGGGCGCGCTCCTACGGCATCGGGCGGCAAGCGTCACCCCGAGATCGCGAGGCGTTCGGAGCGGTACATCGTCGCCGTGGCCCAGATGGCCAGGATCGCCGCGGTGAAGCCACCGGCCATGCACAGGCCGATCTCCCACGCCGTCATGCCGTCGCCGCGCAGGAGCTGCACGATGCCGAGGTTCTGTCCGAGCAGCGGCACCGCGTACATCCAGGGCTCGGCGCGGATGGCGACGACCGACAGCAGCAGGCTCGGCAGCACGGGGATGATCATCAGCACCGAGAGGTAGGTCTGCGCTTCGCGGTAGCTCCTGGCGAACGCGGAGACCAGCGACTGCAACGCGGCGAGCAGCAGGATCATGGGAAGCATGAGCAACACGACCTGCGAGCCGAAGCGCCAGCCCAGATCCAGCGCGATGCCGATCTTCTCCGTCGGGATGAACCAGGGCGCGGTCGCGAAGGCCGCGACGCTGAGCAACAGGCTGACCAGGGCGAACGTGCAGATCGCGCCGAGCTTCCCGGCCAGGATCTGCCAGCGCGGTACCGGATTGACGAACAGCGGCTCGAGCGACTGCCGTTCGCGTTCGCCGGCGGTGAGGTCGATCGCGAGATACATGCCGCCCAGGAACACGGTGAGCACGAAGAAGTACGGCAGGAAGGAGAACATGAGCGCGGAACGCGACTGCGACGTCGCCTGGTCGCGGTCCGCGACCTGCACGGGCCACGCCGTGTTCGGCGACATGCCGCGTGCGATCAGCCGCATCGCGCCTTCGCGCCGGCCGTAGCTCTCGACGAGGCCGCGCACGCGCATGATCGGCGCCGACGCGTCGCGCCGCGACGAATCGTAGATGAGCTCCACCTGCACGGGCTGTCCCTTCGCCCAGGCTTCGGGATAACGCGGCGAGATCCGGACCACGACGTCGGTGCGCTGCTCGCGTACCGCGTTCTCGGGGTCGGGTATCGCCGGGCCGGCATCGATGCTCGCGCTCCTGAGCGCGGCGACGAGGTTTGGCGCGAGTTCGGCGCCGATGACCGGCACGGTCAGTGGCCGGTCCGTCTTCGCCAGTTCGCGGGTGACCATCACGTTCATCAGCATGATGAACATCACGGGGCCGAGCAGCGGACCGGTGACGAGCGCGCTGATCAACGTGCGGCGGTCGCGCAGGTTCTCCCGCACTTCCTTCCAGTAGACCGTGGAGAAAGCCGTCATGCCGCGAGCCCCTCGTCCGTGCCGATGATCTTCACGAAGGCGTCCTCGAGCGTCGCCTCGCCCGTCTGTTCGAGCAGCATCGCCGGCGCCTCGTCGGCGACCACGCGCCCGTGCGCGATCACGACGATGCGATCGCAGAGCGCCGCGACCTCCTGCATGATGTGGCTGGAGAAGAGCACGCAGCGCCCCTCGTCCTTCAGTTGCCGCATGAAGCGGCGCATCGCGCGCGTCGCCATGACGTCCAGCCCGTTGGTCGGCTCGTCCAGCAGCACGTTGCGCGGATCGTGGACGAGCGCGCGTGCGATGGCGGTCTTCACGCGCTGCCCCTGCGAGAAGCCCTCCGTCCGGCGCGTCGCGATGTCGCGCATCTCCAGCGCGTCGATCAGCGCCTCGCGACGGTCGCGCAGCAGGGCCGGCGGCAGCCCGTGGAGCCGGCCGAAGTAATCGATGTTCTCGGAAGCCGTCAGGCGCTTGTACAGGCCGCGCGCGTCGGGAAGGACACCCAGCTGGCGGCGCACGGCATCCGCATCCACCGCCGCGTCCACGCCGTCGACGAGCACCTGGCCGGCGTCCGGCTTCATCAGCGTGTAGAGCATGCGCAGCGTCGTGGTCTTGCCTGCGCCGTTGGGACCGAGCAGGCCGGTGATCTCTCCGTCGCGGGCGACGAAACTCACGCCGTTGACCGCGCGCACCTCGCCGAACGACTTGTGCAGATCCCTCACCTCGATCATGGCGTGGCTCCGTTGAATCCGACGAATACGGGCAAGGGCCTCAGGCGGTCCAGACAGCTCACGTCCAGCCCCTTCGCGTCGGCCTTGTCGATGAATCGCTCGAGCACGCGCGGCATGCAGCCTCGCGCCACGACGTTGTGGCCCTGCCCTTTCAGCACGAGGTGGCGGCCGTTCGGCAGTCCCTTCACCACGTCGTCCCCGTAGCGGGGCGGGGTCACCGGATCGAACTCGCCGGACATCAGCAGGGCCGGCACGTCGCTCTTCAGCGGCGCGTGGAAGTTCGCCGGGCGCTCGCCGTGCGGCCATACCGAGCAGGCCGCGCGGAAGGCCTCGATGAGCGTGTCGCCAAGAATCGTGTCCTTGTCCTGCGGCCGCGGCTGGAGAAGGTCGGCGTCCTCCGTGCAGATGACCGAGTACTGCATGCCGCCGTCCATCGTGTCGCCGAGATCGCCGGTGAGCAGCTTCGCCTGCCCGAGCAGCGGACCGACGTCGCCGTGCGCCGCCGCGTCGATCGACAACGGGAGCAGCGCGGCGGTTTCCGGCGAATAGGCGAACATGCGCACCACCGTCGCGAGCGAGAACTCGCTGAGCACGCGCTGCACCGAGGAATAGTCCTGCGGATCGCGGAACGTCACCTTGTGGGGGTTCGCGCGCAGCGCGTCGCGTAGCTGGTAGAGCGTCTGGTAAGGATCGTTGAAGCGCTTGCGGCAGGCTTCGTCGGCGTGGCAACGCGCGAACTGCGCCTTCAGCGCCGCGTCGAGGTTCACCGCGAAATCCTCGCCCAGCACCAGGCCGTTCGGCGCGATGCCGTCGAGGACCAGCGTGCGCAGCCCGTCCGGATGACGCATCGCGTATTGCTGCGCCACGCGCGTCCCGTACGAGACCCCGAGCAGATCCAGCTTCGGCGAGCCCAGCGCGCGGCGCACATCTTCCAGGTCGGCGACGGCGTCGGTCGTCGTGTAGAAACGGACATCGGCGTCCTTCGACAGCTGACCGAGGCAGGCCCGCGTTTCCTTCCGCACCGCTTCCGCGTCGAAGCCATGCGCCTCGTCCCCCCCGGCCGGCGCGCCCGGCCCGGCGTCCCGGCAGCTGAGCGGGTGCGAGCCACCGGTGCCGCGCTGGTCGAGCAGCAGCACGTTGCGATGCTGCAGCAGGGGCGCCATCGCGGCGGCGATCGCGGGATAGCTTTCCGCGGCCGACTGCCCGGGGCCGCCCGCGATGAATGCCACGATGTCGCTCGCCGGCACCTGCGCGCTGCTGCGCACGAGCGCGAGCTGCAAGGCGATGTGGCGTCCCTTCGGGTTCGCACGGTCCTCGGGCACGTCGAACGGTGCGCACCACGCGGCGGTCGACAGCCCCGAATGCGCCTGCGGCAACTCGCACGGCTTCAGCTCGACCGACCCGACGCGCCACACGCGCGGTGGCGCGGGGCGCGTGACGGCGGGCGGGGACGGGCTCGCGGACGGCTCGCCATGCGCTTTCGTCCACTGGCGTCCCGAGAGGACGGCCGCCAGGATGGCGACGACGATGGCGATCCGTGGTGGTCGCTTCATGGCGGTCATTCCCCGGGAGTGAAGATCGATTCGATGGGAAGGCCGAACAGCCGCGCGATGCGGAACGCCAGCGGCAGGCTCGGATCGTACTTGCCCGTCTCGATCGCGTTGACGGTCTGACGCGAGACGTCGAGGTGCTCGGCGAGGTCCGCCTGCGACCAGCCGAGCTCGCCGCGGAGTTCGCGAACGCGGTTGATCATTGGTCGCGGTAGTGCCGCAGGACGGCGCACTTCGCCACGCCGAAGCAGAACAGCAGCGTCGGCAGTACCCAGATGGCGACGGTCTCGGCCGCCGGTGACGGAAGCACTCCCGCGCTGAGCAGCATGCCGTAGGTGAAGAAGCCGAAGGTGCCGACGCTCCCGCCGATGGCGATGGATACGAGATCGACCCGTCGTTCGAACTCGTCCTGGTCACGAATGACGCGCACCATCGCCCGGATGAGGAAGCCGACGGGAACGACCGGAAGCAGCGTCACCACGGCGCGCGGCAGTGTGCCGTCGAGGGTCTTCAGCCACATCGTCGAAGCGAGGATCAGCACCGTGTAACCCAGCATCGCCGGGACGAACTCCCGCATGTACCGCTTGTGCACCGCTCGCATCGTCCCGCCCCCTTGGTGTCAGGCATGTCAAGCACGCTTGACATCATCCTGCGCGCTCTCGCGGGGCGTGTCAAGCAGCCTTGACACGGCCTTGTGCACTTTCGGCATCGCTAGGCCGATCCGGCAGCGTGGCCGGAATTTCACATGCGCCGACCGCCCGCGCACCGATTCTTGCAGCCGAAGGAACCACGTCTCGCAACGCCGGTGTTCCGGCGTGCGCCACCTTCGGAGATCGCCATGCGCCACCTCGTTCGTCCCCTCGTCTTCGCCGCGCTCGGCTCGGCCGCCGTGGCCACGCCACAGCTGCGGGCCGCCACCGCCACGACCACGTTCAACGTGCGGATCACGATCACGGCGGCGTGCGACATCAGCACGACCGCACCGACCGACGTGAACTTCGGCACCCAGCCCTCCACGGCGACGAACGTCGACAACCAGGGCGCGCTCAACGTGAACTGCACTCCCAGCGCGCCGTACACGATCGCGCTCGACAACGGACAGAACGGGACGAGCGCGACGACGCGCGCGATGACCAACGGCACCGCGCTCGTGCCCTACCAGCTCTACCGCAATCCGTCGCGCGGCGCGGCCGACATCTGGGGCAGCACGACGGGGACGGGCGGCAACGTGTTCGCCGGTAGCGGTACGGGTACCGTGCAGAACATTCCCGTCTACGGACGCGTGCCGAGCACGAACTTCCCGGCCGGCGCGTATACCGACGTCATCACCGCCACCATCACGTACTGACGGTGCGTCGATGCTCGCCCCCCGTTGCGAGAGCCATCGCGGTGGCCCTCGCGATGGCCACCGCCGCGGGGTCGCCGCCCCCCACCCGTGCGAGCGGTCTCCAGGTGTCGCCGATCGGCATGCGCTTCGCCGCCGTCACCCGCGCCGACGCGCTGTGGCTGACGAACACGGGCAACGACGCGATCCACGCGCAGGTTCGCGTGTTCCGCTGGACGCAGGCGGACGGCAAGGATTACCTGGAAGCGTCGCGCGATCTGGTCGTCAGCCCGCCGATGGTGACGATCGCGCCCGGCGACCGCCAGATGGTGCGTGTCATCCGTCAGATCGACCCGCCGGGCGACGGGAACGAAGGGGCCTATCGCGTGCTGGTCGACGAATTGCCGGTCGACGGAAAGGACACGGAGGGACTGAAGTTCGTGCTGCGGTATTCGGTGCCGGTGTTCCTCGCGCCACGCGGCGATCCGACCGTCAAGGCGACGCTGCAGGCGAGCTGGGATGCCACGCCCGGCGGTTCGGTACTGCGCGTGCGCAACACCGGCACCGGCCACGCGCAGATCGCGGACGTGGTCCGGCAGGATGCGAAGGGGGACCGGATGTCGCTGCTGCCGGGTCTTGTCGGCTACGCGCTGCCAGGCGCCACGATGGAGTGGCGCGTGCCAGGTGCGACGCCACCGGGCGGCGGTGCCCTGCGCGCGAGGATCAACGGTGAGACGGCGGAGTCGACCCTGGTCGTGGACCCGGGCCGCCGCTAGCGTGCTGGCGTTCGAAGCGGGCGCCGCGCACGCCACGACGACCGAGGCACTCGCCGTGCCGCCGCCCCCGACGGTGGATCCGCGCGTGCGCACGGTCGGCGAGGACCTGTACCTGGAGGTCGTGCTCAACGGAAGCGCCACGGGCAGGCTCGTCCATTTCGTCCGCCGCGACGGCACGCTCTGCGCGACGCCGGCGGACCTGCGCGGCCTGGGCTTCGCCAGCGGCGCCGACGAGCGCGAGCAGTGCCTCGCGTCGATCCCGGACCTCCGTTACAGCTACGACGTGGCACGGCAGCAGGTGACGATCGACGTGCCGCCCGAGAGGCTGTCGCTGCCCACCACCGTGCTGAACCGCCCGGAGCGCAGCGCCATGAAGGCGGTCAGCGGCACCGGCCTGCTGCTCAACTACGACGTGTACGCCGCGCACGGCGACGGCCTCGGCAACGTGAGCGGCTATGCCGAACTGCGCGGCTTCAGCGACGGCCTCGGCGTGCTCAGCAACACGTCGCTGACCCGTCGCTATCAAACGCGCGAGGACGGATGGCGTGGCGGTACCGTGCGCCTGGACACGCAGTGGCGCCTCGCGTTCCCCGACCGCGCGCAGGCGTTGACGGTCGGCGACACGTTCACCGGCTACCTTTCCTGGACACGCGCGACGCGCATCGGCGGCATCGCGTACGGCAGCGATTTCGCCCTGCAGCCCTACACGGTCACGACACCGCTGCCGCAGTTCTTCGGACAGGCGACGGCGCCGTCTGCCGTGGAGCTGTACGTCGACGGCGTGCGGCAATACAGCGGCCGGGTGCCTGCGGGCCCCTTCCAGCTCACCGCCGTGCCCGGGGTCGACCAGGCGGGCCAGGCGCAGGTCGTCCTCACCGACGCGCTCGGGCGCAGCAGCACGGTGACCTTTCCGTTCTATTCGGCGCGCCAGCTGCTGCGGGCGGGGCTGAACGACTGGTCGGTGGAACTCGGCAAGGTTCGCCAGGGCTACGGCATCGACTCGTTCGATTACGCCAGCGCGCCCGTCGTCAGCGGCACATGGCGCCGTGGCGTCGACGACCGCCTGACACTCGAATCGCACGTCGAGGCCGGCGACGGGCGCGGCACCGCCGGCGCCGGCGCGATCTGGAATCCCGGCGGCGCGCACCTGGTCAATGGGTCGTACGCCGTCTCGCGCGGTGGCGGCGCGCAGTACGGACTGGGCTACGCCTGGAACGGCCGCTACGTGAACGCGTCGTTCGACACCGTGCGCGGCGACGCACGCTATCGCGACGTGGCGGCCGGATACGGATCGCCGCCACCACGAGTGAGCGATCGCGCGTTGATCGGTTTCAACGTCCGCGACACGAGCTTCGGCGCCAACCTCGTGCGCCTGCGTTACGCCGGCCAGGAGGCGTCGCGTTACGCGGGCCTCTTCCTGCTGCGCACGCTCGGCGGCGGCATCTCGTTCAACGCGAGTTACAACCAGAACCTCGACGACGCGGCGGACCGCAGCATCTTCGTCGGCGTCACCGTGGCACTCGACCAGCGCACGACGTGGAGCACGTCCGTGCAGCGCGACCGCGGGCACACGGCGGGGATCGTCGACGCCAGCCGCCCCATCGACGGCGACGGCGGCTTCGGCTGGCACGTGCAGGGCCGCGGCGGCGCCGACGGTGGCGGGCTCGGCGAAGTGGGCTGGCTGGGCAATCGCGGGCAGCTCACGATCGGCGCGAGCGCGATGGGTGCGTCGACCTACGGCTACGCGGACGCGAACGGCGCGGTCGTGCTGATGGGTGGGCATGCGTTCGCCGCCCGCCGGATCGACGACGCGTTCGCGCTGGTCACCACGGAAGGCGCCGCGGACATTCCCGTGCTGCTGGAGAACCGCCGCACCGGCGTCACGGATGCGCGTGGCCTGTTGCTCGTGTCGCGCCTCAACGCCTATCAGGACAATCGCCTCGGCATCGACCCGCTGGACCTGCCCGCCGACGACCGCGTCTCGCGCGTGGAAACCATCGTCGCGCCCGCCGATCGCTCGGGCGTCGTCGTGCGCTTCCCGATCCGGCGCGTGCGCGCCGCGTCGGTCATTCTCGTCGACGGTCGCGGGCAGCCGCTCCCCGTCGGCGCGCGTGTCGTCACACCAGCCGGCGAGGAGGCGTTCGTCGGCTACGACGGCCTCGTCTACCTCGACGACCTGCCGGGAGACACATCGCTCGAGGCCGAGTTGCCCGACCACACGCGTTGCCGGGCGCAGCTGACGTATCCGAAGGGCGCGCGAGGCCTGCCCGAGATCG
>Ga0006562J51391_1099580_pt1 | contig 19303 bp, 21 predicted proteins | sample Ararhi6_input_d2_FD_51391 | JGI IMG/M metagenome (IMG submission 51391) | reverse complement strand
CTGGCGGGTTGTCCCTCGTACGACGTCACGGTTCCACGCGCATATGGCCGGGGGCCCGAGTCGGTCACGGTGAGCCCGGGGTAGAAGCCGGGAATGGTCCAGGTGATCGGCGCGGCCGCCTCGACCGTGCCGTCGGTGACCAGCTCCACGCTGTGGAAGTACGACAGGTCGCCACGGTCTGTCCGCCCGCTCGAATCGAACGGCAAGACCTGGTCGCCGCTGGTCACCTCGAGCACCCCGACGGGGTCGTCGTGCGCCGGCACGGTCGGCGCTCCGGCCGTCGCCCCGAACCGGTCGACACTGAGCGCGACGGTCGCTCCCTGTGCGGTCGTGCTGAACCCGCTGAGCACGACCTGGAACCGCAGATCGGATGCGACGCTGACCGTCACGTCACCCGTGGCATGTCCCTCGACATCGTCGAACCTGCCCGTGCCCATCACCGTTCCCGCGGGAGGGAGGTACTGGTACTCGTCCGCGAGCGACGTGTCAGCGGTCCGGGTCGGAGTCGGAGTCGGATGCGCGTTCGAGGCGGGATGCGCAGCGTGCGTGGGCCGATCGTGCGCGGGCGCTGCAGTGCATCCCGTCGCCAGACCGCCGATCGCGGCGAGCGCGGCCCCGGCCACCAGGATCTTTCGCCGCATCCCCCGCACCACAGTGACACGCTGTCGGATGCGCCGGGCGAACGCAATGGCCGACCCGCCCATCCGGCGACTGGCTGAGAGCATTCGCAGACGCCGATCCGAGCGGAAAGACACGGGCGAAGCGTCGCGTGGCTACGCTGTCCACGCCTGTCAGGCTCACACCGCCGAGTACGCGTCCCCCGGGGCGCCATCACGAGAAGGATTTGTCGCCCATGACCGACGACACCCCGTCGTTCCCGCCCGATGGCACGTCGCGCGACGCTGAGCCGACGCTGCCCCCGCACTTCCCTGGCGCGCTACCGGCGGTCCCTGCGCCCGGACGGCTGCCCTTCAGCAAGCCGGCTATCTGGGGCTTCGTCATCTCCTGCGTCAGCCTGTTCGTCTTCGGCTTCATCGGAGCCCTTGGCGCCGTCATCTCCGCACGCGGTTTCCGCGCCGCCCGGCAGGGGATCGCCCGTGGCCGCGGACTCGCGATCGCCGGCATGATCATCGGGACGATCGGCTTCCTCTACTATGCGGTCGTTTTCATCCTGACGCGCTTCCCGTAGCGCCCGGAGGCTCCCCTCCCCGATTTCGGTTCTTGCCAGCCGCGGGCCCGGCGAGTTGAATGTGCGCGTCGAACCGTGTGGCGGGGAACGTGCTCACCTCCCCGCTGGACGACGCAGCGCACCCCTGGGGAGGGTCGGTGACGAGAACAGACGAGACAGCACCGCGGGAGGCCGCACCCGCCGCGAAGCTGTCCATGTTGACGATGACCGGGATGGTCGTCGGGTCGATGGTCGGAGCGGGCGTGTTCTCGCTCCCCCGCCGGTTCGCCCAGGAGACCGGGGTCGCCGGCTCGTTGATCGCGTGGTCGATCGCGGGCGTCGGGATGCTGATGCTCGCGTTCGTGTTCCAGATGCTCGCCAACCGGAAACCCGAGCTCGACGCCGGCGTGTACGCGTACGCGAAAGCCGGGTTCGGCCAGTTCCTCGGCTTCTTCTCCGCGATCGGTTATTGGGCGAGCGCCGGGATGGGACTCGTCTTTTACTGGGTCTTCATCATGTCGACCATCGGCGCGGTCGCCCCCGCGCTGGGTGACGGCGACACCCTCCTCGCGATCGGGATCTCGTCTCTCGGGTTATGGGGGTTCTTCTTCCTCATCCGCCGCGGCATCAAGGAAGCGGCGGTCATCAACCGCATCGTGACCGTGGCGAAGCTCGTTCCGATCGTCGTCTTCATCCTGCTGTGCCTGTTCGTGCTCAAACCGCAGGTGTTCGCCGAGAACTGGGGAGGGGCCGACTACGCCGGGTCGCTGTTCGACCAGGTGACCGGCACCATGCTGGTGACCGTCTTCGTCTTCCTCGGCGTGGAGGGGGCGAGCGTCTACTCCCGTCACGCGAAGCGGCGCGCCGACGTCGGCAAGGCGACGATCCTCGGGTTCCTCAGCGTCTTCGCCACCTTCGCGTCCGTGACCCTCGTGTCGTACGGCGTGCTGCCGATGGGCGAGATCGCGCAGCTGCGGCAGCCGTCGATGGCCGGCGTGCTGGCCGCCGCCGTGGGGCCGTGGGGCGCCTGGTTCGTGAGCATCGGACTCGTCGTCTCGGTGCTGGGCGCCTACCTGGCCTGGTCGCTCATGGCGGCGGAGGTGCTGTTCGTCGCCGCGAAGGACAACGACATGCCGCGCTTCCTGTCGCGCTCGAACGCGGCCGACGTGCCGGTCCCCGCCCTGTTGATGACGGCGATCTTCGTGCAGGTGATCCTGGTGATCACCTACTTCTCGCACGACGCCTTCAACCTGGCGCTCGATCTCACCAGCGCGTTGACGCTCATCCCCTTCTTCCTGGTCGCCTGCTACGCGATGAAGCTGGTCATCACGAGGGAGACGTACGGCGACGCCCCGCGCGGCTGGGGGCGCGAGACGACCATCGCCGTCCTCGCGACCCTCTACACGGCGTACCTCATCTTCGCGGCGGGCGTGACCTTCGTGCTGCTCTCGTTCATCATCTACGCGCCGGCGACGGTGCTGTTCGTCATGGCGCGCCGCGAGCAGGGGCGACGCGTCTTCACCGGTCGGGAGCTGATCATCCTGGCCGTCGCGGTCATCGGCGCGGTCACCGGCATCGTCGCCCTCGCCGCCGGCTGGATCAGCATCTGAGGTCTCATCCAAGGAGGAACGATGACGGATTCATCCCCAGCGCCCACGTACGGCGTCCATTCCGAGGTCGGCCGGCTGCGGAAGGTGCTCGTCTGCTCGCCCGGGCTCGCCCACCACCGGCTGACGCCGAGCAACGCCGACGACCTCCTCTTCGACGACGTGATGTGGGTGGACAACGCCATCCGGGATCACGCCGCATTCGTCGCCGACCTGCGCTCGAACGACGTCGACGTGGTGGAACTCCACGACCTCCTCGCCGAGACGGTCAGCGACCCGGACGCGAAGTCCTGGCTGCTCGATCGCAAGATCGTCGCAGGCGAGGTCGGTCTCGGCCTCATCGAGGGGACGCGCGCGTACCTCGACTCGCTCGCTCCCTCCGAACTCGCCCGCTACCTGATCGGCGGACTGGCCACCTCCGACCTTCCCGACGACTACCGGACGGACTACGTCGCCCTCGCCCGGGAGTCCACCGGCGTCCGCGAGTACCTGATGCCTCCCCTGCCGAACACGCTGTACACCCGCGACACCACCTGCTGGATCTACGGCGGAGTGACGCTCAACCCCCTGTACTGGCCGGCCCGTCACGACGAGACGCTGCTCATGAAGGCGGTCTACGGCTTCCACCCGGACTTCCGTGACGCCACCGTCTGGTGGGGCGACCCGGAGGCGGACTGGGGTCAGGCGACCCTCGAAGGCGGCGACGTCATGCCGGTCGGCAACGGCGTCGTCCTGATCGGGATGAGCGAGCGGACGTCGCGGCACGCGATCACGCAGGCGGCCGCAGCACTCTTCGCGCAGGGCGCCGCGACCCAGGTCATCGTCGCCGGGATGCCGAAGCTCCGCGCGGCCATGCACCTGGACACCGTGTTCACCTTCGCGGACCGCGACATCGTCACCCTTTACCCGAAGATCATGGATGCCGTTCACACGTTCACCCTCGTCCCGGAAGACGCCGCCCCCGGACTCCGGGTGATCGACCACGGCGACCGCGTCTTCGTGGACGTCGTCGCAGAGGCGCTCGGCCTTCCCCGGCTGCACGTCATCGAAACCGCAGGCGACAACTACGAATCAGAACGCCAGCAGTGGGACAGCGGCAACAACGCCGTCGCCCTGCGCCCGGGCGTGGTCTACGCGTACGACCGGAACACGGCCACCAACGCGCTCCTGCGCGACGCGGGTGTCGAGGTCATCCCGATCGTCGGAGCGGAGCTCGGCCGGGGACGCGGGGGCGGCCACTGCATGACGTGCCCGATCATCCGCGATCCGGTGGAGTTCTGACGCGGCGCTAACGGACCACGCGGTACTGCAGGTGCGTCGCCGCCGGGGTGAACTGCGCCCCGACGCGCTCCAGCGCGATCGCCGCGTCGAGCGACCCGAAGAGCGGGGTGCCGCCGCCGAGGAGCATCGGCATCACATGGAGGTGCAGTTCGTCGACGAGGCCGAGGGGGAGTGCCTGCTGCATCACGGTGGCGCCGAAGAGGTGCACGTCTTTGTCGGCCGCGACCTGCCGGGCCTGCCGGATGGCGTCGGGAACGCCGTCGGAGACGAATGTGAACACCGCGGGATACGGCCGGTCCGGCGGGTGGTGCGTGAGCACGAAGACCGGCACCTCGCCCATCGGGCCGGCGTCGCCCCATCCCCCGTCGCCCTCGTTCTTCTCGAACGACGTCCGCCCCATGATGATCGCTCCGACGCTGCCGATGACGCTCTGCAGCACGGCGCGATCCTCGTCCGAGGCCGTCGGCCGCAACCAGGCGTGCAGGCCGTCCGCTCCGTCGCCGAAGGGATTCTCGCGACTGTCGTTCGGGCCGGTGACGTAGCCGTCGAGCGAGACGGACATGTCGCAGATCGTGCGCCCCATGGTGGCCTCCTCGCCAGGTCCGACCAATCAAGCACTCGGCGTCACGACACGTCAAGACGCGGACCCGCACTCAGACGGAAGCCCCGGCGCGTGGCCGCATCGGCGCCGACGCGAACGCTCGCACCGCATCCCGCCACGGCTGCCGCGCACGCCAGCCGAGCTCTGCGGCGATGCGGTCGGACGAAGCCGTGATGTGGCGCACATCCCCGAGCCGGAACTCACCGGTGACGACGGGAGCCGGACCCGCCATCGCCTCCGCGAGCGTGCGGGCGAACTCCCCGATCGTGCGGACCACGCCGCTGCCGACGTTGTAGGCGCGCACATCGCCGTCCGGTCGCGCGGCCAGAGCTTCGACAGCACGGATGTTCGCCTCGGCCACATCGCGCACGTCCACGAAGTCGCGGCGCTGGCGACCGTCCTCGAACACCAGCGGCGCACGGCCCTCCTCCAGCCGCGAGCGGAACAGGGAGGCAACCCCCGCGTACGGCGTGCCGATCGGCATCCGCGCGCCGAACACGTTGTGATAGCGCAGCGCGACAGCACGCCCGCCGGTCGACCGAGCCCAGGAGCGGATGAGGTGCTCCTGGGCCAGCTTGCTCAGCGCATACACGTTGCGGGGCTCCGTCGGGTGGTCTTCGCCGATCAGCACGGGCCGCAGCGGCCGCCCGGCCCGGTCCAGCGGATCGAACCGGCCGGCACGGAGGTCGTCGACCGCTCGCGCGGGCGGCTGGACCACGCGGTCACCGTCCTGACACAGCCCCTCGCCGTAGACGACCATCGAGGACGCCAGCACGAGCCGGGTCGTCCCCGCCTCGGCCATCGACGCGAGCAGCCGCGCCGTGACGCCGACGTTGGAGTCGACGTAATCCGGGGCGTCGGCGAAGTCCACGCCGAGCCCCACCTTCGCCGCCTGGTGACACACGGCATCCACCGAGCGCAGCAGTGTCGGCGGAACCGCGCCGGCGTCGCACACGAGCAGGTCCGTGTCGCCGCGCAGGGCGAGGAACCAGTCGGGGATGTCGGCGCTCGCGTGCACGTCCGGTCGCAGGGAGTCGACGACGGTCACCCGCCAGCCGCGAGCGAGCGCGGACTCCACCACGTGCGACCCGATGAATCCCAGCCCTCCCGTCACGAGCAGGTGCGTCACCGGACGCCTCCGACCGCCACCGGCGCCGACAGCACGCGGCGGATCGCCTCCGCGGGGATGAGGGCGCGCGGCCGGTAGTCGTCGGGCACCGCGGCGATGGTCGCCGCGATCGCGGCACGGATGCGCGGCTCCGCCTGCGCCATCCGCTCGAGCACCAGGGCGGCATCGGCCGCGTCGGCGGTCTCCCCGGCGGCGGTGCCCGCATCGGTGTCGGTGACGAACGCGATGGTGACGAGGCCCAGGCCGAGCTCCGCCGCGAGCACGGCTTCGGGATACTGCGTCATGTTGACGATGTCGGCGCCCGCCGCCCGGAACCACGCGGACTCCGCCCGTGTCGAGAAGCGCGGACCCTGGATGACGACCGAGGTCCCCTCCGGGATCGCGTCCTCGCCGAGACTCGCGAGCGCATTCACCGCCGCCGCCCGGAGCATCGGGTCGAACGGGTCGGCCGCCGCGAGGTGCTGCACGTCATCCTGATCGAAGAACGAGTCGGGGCGCCCCGCCGTCCGGTCGATCAGCTGGTCCGGGACGACGAACCGACCGGGCCGCGCGCGGTCGGACAGCCCGCCCACCGCGGACGAGGTGACAACCGCGCGGACGCCGAGCGCGGCCAGCGCCCAGATGTTCGCACGGTAGGGGATGCGGTGCGGCGCGAGCGCGTGGTCCTCGCCGTGCCGCGCCAAGAACGCGACACGGCGTCCGGCGGCCTCGCCGATGCGGATCGGTCCGGACGGCGGCCCGTAGGGGGTCTCCACGACGACGGTCTCCACGTCGGCGTCGGCGTCGAACAGCCGGTAGAGGCCGGAACCTCCGATCACGGCGATGTCGGCTTCGGTCATGATGTCTCCTCTCGGGCAGGGGCGGTCGATGCGGGCGCGCGTTCGGCGGGGTTCGAGATCTCGGTCCGGGTCGTACGCGCGGGGTTGGGGATGCGACGCTCGGCGCGAGCACGGCGCCAGCGCACCACGGTGGCCGTCGCGACCACCGCTGCGGCCGCCGCCACCACGAGCGTCCCGGCCGGATGACCCGCCACCAGGGTCCGCAGGGTCAGCGCGATCGGTACGACCAGCCACTCCCACCGCTTGCTCAGGGCGATGAACGGGATGAGCACGAGCGCGTACCAGGGGTAGCTCGGGCTCGTGATCAGCAGCACAGCGCCGACGGACACCGCCTGCGCATGCCACGGCGCACGGGGATCCGACATACGCCAGGCGAGGAACAGCGCGGCCAGGATGAGCAGCGCCGCCGCGCCCGTCGCCCACAGGCCGGGAAGGAACGGAGACAGCAGAGCGAACCGCGAGCCGCTGTCGTAACCCTCCTCGTCCAAGTAGCCGGGGAGGTACCCGATGACCGCCCACCCCGTGACGGCGACATAGGGGATGTAGCTGACGGTGAAGGTGGCCGCGGCAGCCAGCGTCGTGGTGATCGGTCGGCGGCGCGCGAGAGCCGGTGCAGCGATCGCCGGGACGAACTTGGCCGCGGCAGCCAGCCCGATCAACACCCCGGCGAGCGCCGCACGACGTCGGCTCCCGTCCGGGCCGAGGCGCCGAAGCGACCAGGCGGCCGGCGAGACGGCCGATGTCGCGGCCAAGGTCGCGGCGACGATGAAGAGCACGCCGAGCGCATCCACGTGCGAGTTGGTCACGGCCTCCGAAGCGACGAACGGCGACCAGCCCCACAGGGCGGCCCAGCGGGCATCGAGGCCGCGAGCGCGCATCCCCCACATCAGCAGAACCGTCGTTCCGAGGCTGAGCAGCAACCCGCCCACCTGGAGCGGCGCGTACTCGGCGCCGACCGGTACCACCGAGCGCACAGCCGCGAAGTACGCCTCCGCCGCGGGCGGGTAGATCGTCGGCACCTGCGGCCGGTTGAGCGCGGTGCAGAGCACGTCGCCGTCCGGCACCGACGTCGTCTGCTGGATGCGGAGCCCCTCGCAGTGCAGCGCGCCGTCCGTTCCCCGCACAGGCTCAGGGAACAGCCACGCGACGCGGTACCGGTCGAGGGCATCGGCGGCCGGCACATGCGCGTAGGGGGAGAGCCCCGCATCCTGCACGATGCCGTCCCACGCGTAGCGCGCGGAGTCGGTGCTGAGGTTGGGCGGTCCGGCCAGCGCCGCGCAGCCGAGCGCCGCCGACCCGGCGAGCACGAGCACGAGCGCCGCGCGCCCCCGGACGCGGAGGAGCACGAGGAATGCCGCCGCCGCAAGCAGCCAGGCCGCCCCGGCCGCCACACCCAACGCGACCTTCGCCCCGGGCGCGAACCCGCCGAGGGTCGCCGTCGACAGCGCGGTGACGGCCGCCAGGGCAGCAAGCAGCACGGAGACGATGGCGATCTTCACGCTGTCGAGTGTGACCGGCCCGGCGGTGCCGCACAGCGCGATCGGGCGTCCCGTTCGGGGATCGTAAGATTTGCCGGGCGTGCAGCCTCAGGCCGCCGATCAGAATCGGATCATGTCCGTCACCGAACGTGTCTCGAGCGCCCTCGCGGTGCGGATGGCCGGCGCCCGCGGCGTGCTCGCCGCACCCGCCCGCAGCGCGCGGACGACGGTCGTGATCGGCCGCCTCCTCGCCACCGCGTTCCTGGTCTGCTTCCTCACCGGCCTCTACAGCCACCTGCTGCAGGAGCCGCTGCCGGGGATGCGGTTCCCGACCTGGCCGGGCGTCTACGCCTTCACCCAGGGGCTGCACGTCTCCGTCGGCATCGCGATCTTCCCGCTCCTGCTCGGCAAGCTGTGGACCGTCTACCCGCGGTTGTTCCTGTGGCCGCCGGTGCGGTCGGCGCGGGAGCTGCTGGAGCGCGCATCCATCGCCCTGCTGGTCTCGAGCGCCCTGCTCGAACCGGCGATCGGGCTGGTCAACACGTACCAGTGGTACCCCTGGCCGTTCTTCTTCCGGCAGACGCATTACGCCCTGGCCTGGGTGATCGTCGGTTCGCTGGCGATCCATATCGCTGTGAAGCTGCCGATGATCGTCCGCTTCTGGCGCCGCCGCAGCACGGCGACCGACCGGAGCGTCACCGATGACTGAGCCGCAGAGGGTCACGCGCCGCGCGCTTCTCGGCACGATCGCCGCCACCGGCATCGCGGCGGTCGGCCTCACCGCCGGTCAGTCGTTCGGATGGCTGGCGCCGTTGAACTCCTTCGCACCGCGCGTCCAGGGTTACGGCCCGCAGCAGGTGCCCGTGAACACCACGGCGAAGGCAGCGGGAGTGGTGGATGCGGCCCAAGCCGCGGACTGGACCCTGACCGTCCGTCGCGGCGACCGCACCGAGGTGCTCGACCGCACCCGGCTCAGCGGTCTGCCGCACGCGCGCGCCACCCTGCCGATCGCCTGCGTCGAGGGCTGGAGCACGACGGCGCAGTGGGAGGGGGTGCGGATGCGCGACCTGCTCGCGCTTGTCGGCGCGCCCGCCGCATCCACCGTCCTGGTCACCAGCCTGCAACCGCGCGGCGCCTACCGCATGACGACGATGGGGCCCGAGTTCGCCGAGGACCCGAGCACGCTCGTGGCCCTGTCGCTGAACGGGCGGACCCTCGATCTCGACCACGGCTACCCGGCGCGGGTGATCGCGCCGGGCCGTCCTGGCGTCCTGCAGACCAAGTGGCTGAGTTCGATCGAGGTGATGCCGGGATGATGCGGACGCGTGCGGCCATCGGCGCGCTGGGAGCGGCCCTGATCGGCGTCGGCGGGGTGTTCCTCGTGCTGGATCTGCAGCCCGTCCAGATCGCCGGACTGGTGCTCTGGCTCGCCGCCGCCGTGGTGCTTCACGACGCCGTGCTGGTTCCGGTCGTCACGGTGGTCGATCTCCTGCTTCGGCGCGCGTCCCGCCGTCTGCCGACGGCCGTGGTGGCGGTCGTCGAGGCCGGCTTCGCGGTCGGCGCCCTGCTCACCGCGATGGTCGTGCCCGAACTGATCGCCCAGGCTCGAGGGCCGCGTAACGCGACCGTGCTGCCCGGCGACTACGACCTCCGGCTCGCCGTGCTGTGGATCGCGATCGCTCTCGCCGTGGCCATCGCGTCGGGCGTCATCGTGTGGCGAGCACGAAGGTCCGGCCGCCGCTCCTGACGGTCGCGGTCTGCATGCCGAGCCTGTCGAGCAGGCGGGTGGCGGCTCGCTCCCCCATCTCGGCCCACGGGAACCACCCGCTTCGGGCGCCGACGGGATGCACGAGCTGCGCCGCGAAGCGCGCACTGCGGTCCCCGTCGGCGTGGGTCTCCACGAGCATCCGCCCGTCAGGGCGCAGCAGCTCGGAAGCGCGGGCGAGCAGAGCGGCGGGGTCACCTCCGATGCCGATGTTCCCGTCCAGGAGCAGGACCGCTCCCCAGGTCCCCTCCGCCGGGAGCGTCTTGAAGACGGATCGGCGCAGCACCGGCAGCCCCCTGGCCCGTGCGTGCCCGACCGCCACCGCCGAGATGTCGATCCCCAGCGCGAGTCTGCCTGTCTCGATGGCCGCCCGGACCATCCGGGCGGGGCCGCATCCGACGTCGAGTACGGGCCCGGACGTCAGGGCGAGCACTCGGCGTTCCGCTGCGGTCGCGGGCGCGAGGTAGGCGGAGACGTCCAGGGGTGCCGCGTCATCGTCGACACCGTCGCTGACGACGGTCAGGAGTCCGCCGCCCGCACGGAGAGCGAGATCGTAGGGTTCGGCGCCGCCCCCGCCGAAGTCGGCCGGAGTCTCCCAGGCCGACGGGAGCTCGGTCGCCGGTTCCAGGGCCGCGCTCACGCGTCCACCCCGCTCGGGCGCAGAGCAGTCAGCACACGCGCGACCGCCGGCGACCGTCGTGCGGCGATCGGCACGTCCGCCGCGGTGTCGATGTCGGTGAGCGGTGGAAGGAGCCGGACGCGCAACCCGGCGGCGCGCAGCCGCTCGAACTGGTGGGCTCCCGTCCGGTCCGTCGACATCGGCACGCCGCGGATCAGAGCGCCGTCCGGCCTCCGCATCGCCAGAGCCCAGAAGCCGCCGTCGGTCGCCGGGCCGAACCAGGCATCGACCTCGGTAGCGTCGGCGAACACCCCGGCGAGGACCGCCGGGTCGACGTGCGGCGTGTCCATCCCGAGCAGCAGCAGCGGTTCGTTGACCGTGTCGAACAGCGCGGCGATGCGCTCGTCGAGCCCGCCGCCGGACTGCGGGATCACCTCCCAGCCGGCGGCCTCCGGCGGCAGGGCGTCGCCGTCGAGGTACAGGATGCGGCGAGCGGCCGGCAGCGCCGCGGCGACCTCGAGGGTGTCGGCCAGGGCAGCGGCGGCGATGGACGCCGCCTCCTCAGCCGAGAACTCGGGCTGCAGGCGGGTCTTCACCCTGCCCGGCACGCACTCTTTCGCGATCACGGCGACGGCGGTCATCGCGCCGACTCCGCCAGCTGCCGACGCACATCCCGCACCGCCGTCAGGTAGCCGCGGACCGAGCCGGTCACCTTGGATCTCCCGACGCGTGGGAGGTAGTCCACGGTGACCTGCTGAAGACGCCATCCCTGCCGGTGCGCGCGCAGCACCAGTTCCACCGGGTAGCCGCTGCGCCGATCCGTGACGCCCAGTTCCAGCAGGGGCACCCGGTAAGCCGCCCGCACAGGGCCGAGATCGTAGAGGGGGGCGCCGGTGCGCGAGCGGATCAGCCGTGCGAGCACCCGGTTCGCGACGCGCGCGGCGAACGGCCAGGCCGAGCGGCTCGTCGGCCGCCGGCGTCCGATCGTCAGATCGGCCGCACGGGAGTCGACCGGCCGGACCACAGCGTCGAACTGACGAGGGTCGATGGTTCCGTCGCCGTCGCACACCACCACCAGCTCGGAGGTGGCCGCTTCCAGGCCGGCCTTCACCGCGGCGCCGTAGCCGCGCCGCGGCTCGTCCACGACGCGCGCTCCGCCCCGGCGCGCGACCTCGGCGGTGGCATCCGTCGACCCGTTGTCGACCACGATGGCGCGGTACCGCGGAGGCAGGGCCGCCAGCAGGGCCGGCAGAGCCTCCTCCTCGTTCAGGCACGGGAACACGACGTCGATGGGTTCGATCACGATTCGACGCTATGCAGCGCCGCCTCCGCCCGGCCGGTCAGAATCTTACGAAACACGGACGGTCGCGCCCGCGTCCCCGCGACCCGTCCCGACCCGCAGCCTGCCGACCTATGCTGAGCGCATGACCACCCCGCTGTCGGAAGCCGCGGCGCGCGACCTGCGCGACCGCCGCGTGCTCGTGGTGGAGGACGACCCCACCGTGCGGGAGGTCGCCAGCGGCTATCTCCGCTCCGCGGGCCTCATCGTCGACGAGGCCGTCGATGGCTTCCGCGCGCTCGACCTCGCCGAGCGCACGCCGCCGGATCTGGTGGTGCTCGACCGCATGCTGCCCGGAATCGACGGGCTCGAGGTCGCTCGTCGACTTCGCAGCCGACGGCCGGTGCCGATCATCCTCCTCACCGCCCTGGGCTCCACCGACGACCGCATCCAGGGTTTGGAGGCCGGGGCCGACGACTACCTCGCCAAGCCCTTCTCGCCGCGCGAGCTGGTGCTGCGCGCGCAGTCCATCCTCCGCCGGAGCGTCGGGGCGCTCACCCCGGAGGCGCCGTTCCGCCTCGGCGACTTCTCCATCGATCCGTCCAACCGTACGGTCGCCAAGGCGGAACGCGAGCTCACCCTGACCGCCCGGGAGTTCGACCTCCTCGCGTTCTTCCTCAAGCATCCGAATCAGGTGTTCAGCCGGGAGCAGCTGCTCAAAGAGGTGTGGCGCTGGGACTTCGGCGACCTCTCGACGGTCACCGTCCACGTGCGCCGGCTGCGCGAGAAGATCGAGGACGACCCCACCAAGCCACGTCACCTGACCACCGTCTGGGCGGTGGGCTACCGGATGAGCGTCTGAGGATGTCCGCATGATCGCCCTCGGAGACCTCGCCGTGATCGTCGGCACCAGCCTCATCGTTGCCGTCGTGATCTCCGCCATCGCCGTGATGGTGCTGCACCTGCTGCGCCGCGCCTCCATCCTGATCCGGCTCGGCGTCGTCGTGCTCGCTGCGGTCGCGTCGATCGTCGGCGGCACGGTCGCCATCGCCCGGGCGATGTACATCTCGTCGCACGACTTCGTCGTTCTCGCCTGGGTCATCGGCGTGGCCGCAGTTGCGAGCCTGGGTGTAGCCGCTGTGCTCGGGATGGGGCTGGTGCGCACCAGCCGCACGCTCCGCGTCGCCGCGCGGGCGGTCGGCGACGGCCAGGTGGTGCCCGCGGAACGGCAGGACAGCAGCGAGTTCAGCGCCCTCTCGCGCGAACTCGCGGACGTCTCCCGTCGCCTCGCGGAGTCACGCGAAGAGGTGCGGATGCTCGACGAATCCCGGCGAGAACTCGTCGCCTGGATCTCGCACGACCTGCGCACTCCCCTCGCCGCGATGCAGGCCATGGCGGAGGCGCTCGAGGACGGCATCGCCGCCGATCCGGAGCGGTACTACCGCCAGCTCCGCAGCCAGACCGACACGCTCAGTCACATGGTCGACGACCTGTTCGAGCTGTCCAAGATCCAGTCCGGAGCCCTGCGGCTGGAGCTCGGACCGCTGTCGATGTACGACCTCGTCAGCGACGCCGTCGCCGACCTCGCTCCCCTCGCGGCGACCCGGTCGGTGTCGTTGAACGAATCGCAGGACGGCGACCTCACCGTGTGGGGAGATGCGCGGGAGCTCTCGCGTGTCATCCACAACCTGCTCGTGAACGCCATCGAGCACTCGCCCGCCGGTTCGGCCATCCACGTGTCGGTCCGGGAGGGAGCGCATTCGTCCGTCGTCCTCAGCGTCGTGGATGAGGGCGGCGGCATCCCCGAGGAGCACCTGCCGAAGGTCTTCGACGCCGGCTGGCGCGGCAGCGCAGCGCGATCGCCCCGCAGCGGAGTCGTGTCCGGCGGGGCCGGGCTCGGCCTGGCGATCGTGCACGGCATCGTCACCGCACACGACGGGGATGTCTCCGTGCGGAACACGGCCGGCGGCTGTCGTTTCGACGTCCGGCTACCACGTTTCCAGCCCCGCATGGCCGGAAGCTGAGCGCTTTCACAGGGGGACAAATGACCCCCGTTTTGGTGTCCGCGCTATGGAGGACATCGGAGTAGTTTTGGGCTACCGGTGAACCCGAATCACCGGCCGCGAACGCACGAGGCTCCCAACCCGACAACCCGGTGGCCCACGCGAGCGCCTTCATAACGCGTCCCGAAACCGTGTGTGACCCGACATCACGCCGGCCCGTTCGAGGCGCCGTAACGGAAAGTACCCGAACTTCCATGTTGCGCAATATCAGCTCCACCGTTCCCAGCCGCCTACTCACACGCCTGACCACGCTCACCAGCGGGCAGTGGATCGCCATCACCTCGCGCCCGGTCCCGAACCGCGCGGACAGCGTGACGGTCGACTCGCCGCTCGAGGAGACGATCTCGGCGATCTTCACCGCGCTGCCGGTCAGCGACGCCACCGACACGCCGCTTGTCGGATGGCTCGGCGACCCGGCCAATGATGCCGGGCTCGACGCCTTCTTCACGGTCCAGGGGCTCGCCCGCGACATCGAGCGCCGCCCGCTCGAGATGGGTCGCCTGCAGAGCCTGCCGGACGACCCGTGGCAGAACGTCGCCGCCGTCGTCACGGTCCCTGCGGCGACGGAGTTCGTCTTCTTCGTCTGCGTCGGCCACGGCGAGCAGACCCCGGTGACGCTCTTCGGCGCACGTCAGCACCTGGCCGCCTGAGCCGGTCGCGACGGAGCGCTTGACTTCAAGCGCTTGAGGTCTGTTCTGATGGGGACATGACCACGTTGACCATCCAGGACGTCTCCCGGCAGAGCGGGCTGAGCGAGCCGACCCTTCGGTACTACGAAGAGGTCGGCCTGCTCGGCCCGATCGCGCGCGACGAGCGCAGCGGGCACCGGCGGTACGCGGAGGGCGACCTCGACGATGCCCAGGTGCTCGCCTGCCTGCGCGCCATGGGCGTCGGGATCGAGGACATGCGCACGTACCAGGCGAACCGCCGGCGCGGACGCGAGGCGGCGGCCGAGCAGCGCGACATCCTGCTTCGCCACGCCGACCGCGTCGAGGAGCAGATCGCGACGCTTCGTGTGCACCTCGACTACCTGAGGGTGAAGGCCGCCCTGTGGGATGCGCGGGATCAGGCGGACTCCGCCGCCGAGGCTCAGGCTCACGCCGAGCTCGAATCCATCCTTCCCCGACTCGAGGAGACCTTCCGATGACATCCCCCGCTCCGACCACCCTCGTCACCGGCGGCACCGGCTACCTCGCCACACGGCTGCTGGCCGACCTGCTGGCGTCCGGCACCGCGGTCCGCACCACCGTCCGTTCGCTGGACCGCGCGGACGAGGTCCGCGACGCCGTCCGTCGTGCGGGCGTCGACGCCGGTGGCCTCTCGTTCGTCGCCGCCTCCCTCACCGAGGACGACGGCTGGGCCGACGCCCTCGCCGGTATCGAGGAGGTGCACCACACCGCGTCGCCGATGATCCAGTCCTCCGTGCCCGACGAGGTCGTCGTCCCCGCCCGTGATGGCGCGTTGCGCGTGCTGCGCGCCGCACGGGATGCCGGTGCGCGCCGCGTCGTGCTCACCTCGTCGTTCGCCGCTGTCGGATACTCGCCGAAGCCGGTCCGCGACTACGACGAGAGCGACTGGACCGACCCCTCCACCCCCGGCCTGCCCGCCTATCCGCTGTCGAAGGCGGTCGCCGAACGCGCCGCCTGGGACTTCGTCGAGCGGGAGGGCGGCGACCTCGAGCTGGTCGCCGTCAATCCGACGTGGATCGCCGGCCCGACCCTGACCTCCTCCGCGCGGTCGTCGCTCGCCTACTTCACGGGGATGCTGGACGGCACGATCACGGCGGTCCCGCGGCAGCGCTTCGGGATGGCGGATGTGCGGGACGTCTCGGCGGCCCATCTCGCCGCCATGTCCACCCCGGGAGCGGCGGGCAACCGCTACCTGGTGCTGGCGGACGGGCCGACGATGACCTTCCTCGACGTCGCGAACGTGCTGCGCGAGCGTCTCGGCGACCTCGCCGCCCAGGCGCCCACCGAGGAGNTGCCCGGCGACGAGCCTGCACCCCTCGTCATCCACAACGAGCGCGCGAAGCGGGAGCTGGGCCTCCGGCCCCGTCCCGCCGTCGAGACGATCGTCGAGACGGCCGAGAGCCTGCGCGATCTCGGGCTGCTCGCCGATCCGCCGCTGGTCTGATCCCTCAGCGGGCGCACTCCTGGGATTGCTCGGTGATGATCCACTCCGTACCGGGCCTGTGCATCACGACGGTTCCGCAGTCTCCGGAGGCGCCGTAGGTGACGAACAGCGTGGCGTCGGTGGCGGTCTCGTGCTGGACGGCGATGTCGACGCTCGCGTCCTGTCCCGCCGCCTTGTACAGCTGAGCAGTGGCCGCGATCATCTCCTCGCAGGTGGACACGCTGACTCCCGCGTTCGCGTTGAGCTCTGCGATCATCCGCTGCACGAGCTGGGGCGCCAGTCCCGCACAGGCCGTGTCGACGTCCGGGACGCGCGACGCCGCGAGCCACGCCGAGAAACTCTCGGCCGCTCCCTGTACCGGCTCCTGCCCGCTATCAGGATTGCGGCTCGGGCTCGCGCTCGTGGTGGGCTGTGAGACGGACGCACTCGGCTTGGGCGAGCCGGCACCCGTCGTGCACGCGGTGGTCGCGGTGAGGGCGAGCGCGACGATTCCGATGGCCGCCAGGACACGAGAGCTCCGATGAGTCACTTCTCGATCCTGGCAGAGAAGCAATTTGTGCGGTACCCGACCCGGGTATAACCTATACCCATAGGGGGTATTTNNACCCGGCCGCGCCGAGCCGTTCCCGACCACGAATCGAAGGAGACACCATCATGCGCAGCACCACGTCCACCCGCGGCGACCTCGGTCTCACCGACAAGAACAGCGCCTGCACCTGTGGCGCGGACGCGCACGGACACGCGGACGCGGTTGTCGCATCCACGGCGGCCGCCTCGGCCTCCTCCGTCGACTACCTGGTCGCCGGGATGACCTGCTCGCACTGCGTCGCCAGCGTCACCGAAGAGCTCGAAGCGCTCGACGGCGTCGAGGCCGTCCGTGTCGATCTGAACGCGGGCGGAACCTCCACGGTCACCGTCTCCTCGGCCGCGCCTCTCGACACGGACGCTGTCCGCGCTGCGATCGACGAGGCGGGATACTCGCTGGTCTCGGCATGAGCGCGGAAGCCGTCGAACTCGAGATCGGCGGGATGACGTGCGCCTCCTGCGCCACCCGGATCGAGCGCAAGCTCAACCGGATCGAGGGCGTCGAGGCCACCGTCAACTACGCCACCGAGAGAGCCCGGATCACCGCCGACGGCGTGGACACGTCCACGCTGATCGAGGCCGTCGAAGCCGCCGGGTACACCGCCGCGGTCCCGGCACCGCCGCTCGAGGAGACACCAGCCGTATCGGTCGCCGACCGGGAGACGGAAGAGCTGCGGCGGCGCCTCTTCATCTCGACCGCGTTGACCGTGCCCGTCGTCGTGCTGTCGATGGTGCCCGCGCTGCAGTTCACGAACTGGCAGTGGCTGACGCTGACCCTCTCTGCACCCGTGGCGGTCTGGGGTGCGTGGCCGTTCCACCGCGCCGCGTGGGTGAACGCGCGCCACGGCGCCGCGACGATGGACACGCTGATCAGTGTCGGCGTCATCGCCGCCTTCGGGTGGTCGCTCTACGCGTTGTTCTTCGGCATGGCCGGCCAACCCGGCATGCACATGACCTTCCAGTTGATCGCCGAATCGGGTTCCGGCGCGAGCGAGATCTACCTGGAGGTCGCCTCGGCCGTCACCGTGTTCATCCTCGCGGGCCGCTATGTCGAGGCCCGCGCCAAGCGCAAGTCTGGCGCAGCGCTGCGGGCCCTGCTGGAGCTCGGCGCCAAGGACGCGTCCCTGCTCGCCGACGGAGTCGAGACCCGGGTGCCCGTTTCGTCCCTCTCGGTCGGCGATCGTTTCGTGGTCCGGCCGGGCGAGAAGGTGGCGACGGATGGCCGAGTGGTCGAGGGGTCCGCCGCGATCGATCTGAGCATGCTCACCGGAGAGTCCGTCCCGGTCGAGGTCTCTCCCACCGATCACGTCACCGGCGCAACGGTGAATGTCGGCGGACGTCTGGTGGTTGAGGTGACAGCAGTCGGCGCGGATACCGAACTGGCTCGTCTCGGTCGCCTGGTGGAGGAGGCCCAGACCGGGAAGGCGGAGGCACAGCGGCTGGCCGATCGGGTCTCCGCGATCTTCGTCCCCGTCGTCATCGGTCTTGCCTTGCTCACGCTCGCCCTCTGGCTGGTGCTCGGCGCCGGCGTCGAGGCCGCCTTCACCGCTGCGGTCGCGACCCTGATCATCGCCTGCCCGTGCGCACTTGGCCTGGCGACCCCGACCGCCCTGCTGGTCGGGACCGGTCGCGGCGCCCAGCTCGGCCTGCTGATCCGGGGTCCCCAGGTGCTGGAGCAGACCCGCCGCATCGACACCATCGTGCTGGACAAGACCGGCACCATCACGACCGGCCGGATGAGCCTCACCGACGTGTACGTGGCCGCGGGCGAAGACGAGGGCACCGTCCTCGCAGTCGCCGCCGCCGCCGAAGACGGCTCGGAGCATCCCGTCGCCCGGGCCATCGTCGAGGGCGCCCGCAACCGGCGGATCGCGCTGCTCGGGGCGGAGTCGTTCCTTTCCGAGCAGGGCCTCGGCGTGGAGGCCGTCGTCGAGGGCCGCCACGTCACCGTCGGCCGGGCATCCTGGCTGGCGGACGCGTGGGCACTCGACCTGCCCGCGGAGCTGCGCCACCGGATCCGCGATTCGGAGGGCGAGGCCGAGACCGCCGTGGCGGTCGCGTGGGACGGCGCGGTGCGCGGCGTCGTGGTCGTCAGCGACACGATCAGGGAGTCGAGCGCGGCGGCGATCGCCGAGTTCCGCCGGCTCGGGCTGACCACGGTGCTGCTGACCGGCGACAACGCGGGCTCCGCGAACGCGGTCGCGGAACGCGTCGGAATCGTGGATGTGCGCGCCGCCGTCACACCGCAGGGAAAGCTGGATGCCATCCGGCGGCTGCAGCAGGAGGGTCACGTCGTCGCGATGGCCGGCGACGGGGTCAACGACGCCGCCGCACTGGCAGCCGCCGACCTGGGGATCGCCATGGGAACCGGCACCGACGCGGCGATCGCCGCCGGCGACATCACCGTGATGAGCGGAGATCTGCTCGCCGTCGGCGACGCCATCCGGCTCGCCCGCCGCACGCTCGGCACGATCAAGGGCAACCTGTTCTGGGCGTTCGCGTACAACGTGGCGGCGATCCCGGTCGCGATGCTCGGCCTCCTGAATCCGCTTCTCGCCGGGGCCGCGATGGCGCTCTCCAGCGTCTTCGTCGTCACCAACAGCCTGCGACTAAGGCGGTTCCGAGCGGCGAACCGGTGATGATGGAGTGTGAAGACCCTCATCGTCACCGCACATCCCGAGCCTGATTCTCTGACCAACCAGATCGCCCGCCGACTCGCGAGCATGTTGCACCCGTCACCGGTCGAGATCGTCGAT
>Ga0006562J51391_1001851_pt1 | contig 19660 bp, 18 predicted proteins | sample Ararhi6_input_d2_FD_51391 | JGI IMG/M metagenome (IMG submission 51391) | reverse complement strand
GTCGGATCGGTGGTCGTCGTCACCCTGCTGAACGTGATCGGCATCACCCTGGTGTCGAGCGCCAACCTGGCGCTCGTCGGAGTGCAGGTCGTCTTCATCGTCGTCTTCGTGGCCACCGGGATCGCGTACCTCTCGGGCGGGGCGACCGTCCCGAACCTGCTCGACCCGTTCTTCTCGGGCAACACGACGCTGGGCGGAATCGCCGCTGGCGCCGCCATCCTGGCGCTCGCGTTCCTCGGCTTCGACGCCGTCTCGACCCTCAGCGAGGAGGCGAAGGACGCCAGGAAGAGCATCCCACGCGCGATCATCCTGTGCACCCTGGTCGGCGGCCTGCTCTTCATCGTCACCGCCTACGTCGCCGGGTTGGTCTTCCCCGACTTCACGAACTTCACCGACACCGACTCCGCTCCGCTCGACGTGATGACGCGGATCGGCGGCGGAGCCCTGTTCACGTTCTTCACCGCCGCCTACATCGCCGGCAGCTTCGCCTCTGCGATGACGTCGCAGGCCAGTGTCGCGCGCATCCTGTTCGCCATGGGCCGCGACGGCCAGCTGCCTCGCCGCGTGTTCGCCGCCATCCACCCGCGCTTCACGACGCCGTGGCTGTCGGTGCTCATCGTCGGCGTTGTCGGTCTCATCGGCGCACTGCTCCTGCCGCTGGACGTCGCCGCATCGGTGATCTCCTTCGGCGCCCTCGTCGCCTTCAGCTTCGTGAACCTCGCCGTGATCAAGCACTACCTGATCGACCAGCACGAGCGGGGAACGCGTGCCGTGCTGGCGCACCTGGTAGCGCCGCTGATCGGTTTCGCCCTCACCGTCTGGCTTTGGACCAGCCTTTCCCTCACGACCATCATCGCCGGCGGGATCTGGGTGCTGATCGGCGTCGTCCTGCTCGCGATCCTCACCTCTGGCTTCCGGCGCAAGCCGCCCGCGATGGACTTCTCGGAGGAGGACCCTGCACCTCTCCCGGAGGCCTGAGCCGTCTCGTCTCTCGCGCTGCTCAGCCGGCGCAGACGGCGAGGAGGAACCAGCCGGAGTGCGGGATCCACTGCTCCGCCCACCGCCACTCCTCGCCGTCCGGTGCGTCGGCGGGGAGGAAGGCGACGCCTTCCTCGTCCGTCCAGCCGGAGGTGATGCCGTTGACGATGCCTCCCGGGGTGTTCTGATACACCGCGGAGTACTCCACTCCGTTTCTCCCGCGGCCCTGGAGCATGCACGAGTCGAACGGGTTGAGGCCGCCGACCCAGGCGATCACGTCGGCATTCAGCCGACGGAGGCGGGCCCGGAGCCGCTCGTCGATCTGCGGCAGACGCGCCGCCACTGCGGCGGCATAGGCGAAGGACGCGAGCCCGGCGTTCTCGCCCTGCCACCAGTACCCGGTCTCGTTCTCGTGCGGGAAGAAGAACGCGTCGCGCGGTTCCGCTCCGATGGGCTGGACGCGCTGCCGCGGGTACCCGAACGGGTTGGGCACGGCATCCGTGCGCTGCAGCACTCCCGTGAGGATGGCGAGCGCAGTGCGCTCCGCGGCGTCGGCGGCATCCGCGTCCGCGTCCGTGTCCGTGCCCGCTGCCGAGCCCTGCCTCAGCACCTCGGCCCAGCGCAGCAGCGCCACAACGGGCAGGCCGGCCTCGGCCGCATGGAAGTAGGGCCGCCCCTCCACGTCGCCCACCAGCCATGCCCCGGTCTCGCCGTCGCGAAGTCGCTGTGCGATGGACTCTGCGCGGCGCGCCCCCGCCGCCGCGAATGCCTGTCGTTCCACCCCGGTACCGTCGGTGGCTGCCAGCAGTTCCGCGGCGGCGAGCAGCGCGCAATAGTCGTCGACGATCGACTCCTCGCCGTCGAAGAGATAGTCGCGGTTGTGCTGCTCCAGATGCTCGAAGCCGCGCACCGCCGCGGCGAAGTACTCCTCGCGACGGAAATCGCCCTCGTCGTCGGCACACGAGGCGAGAGCAAGCGCGGCGATCGCGAGGCCCCCTCCCTGGCGGTACGCCGCCTGCCACCGCTGGGTGCGGACACTGTCCTGGAGCGGCGCCGTGATCACGCGCTCCTCCAGCCGCTTCGTCAGCGCGTCGAAGATGGCCGTGTAGAAGAAGCCGCTCGGATCCTGGAAGCGCACCAGGAAGTCGGCGCCGAACAGGCCTTCGTCACGGAGCCGCGGATACTGACTCGTCCGGAAGCCCGGATGCGCCGTGCGCAGCTCCCGGCCCGCGGTCAGCAGCGCCCAGGCACAGAGCGGGATCTGCTGCGGACTCATCATCCGGGTGTAGGTGAGATGGCTGAGGAACTTGCTGTAGTCACCGGATGCGTCGAGCCAGCCGCCGCGTGCATCCACCGTGCGGCCGGAGTCGTCGTCGTAGAAGCGCGCTGCGGCATCCTTGCGATCGATCTCCCCGCTCGACCGCTGCGCGCGGAACATCGCCGTGACGTCGGACACGACGAGGCTCGGGATGCGGTCCTCCGCGATGACGAACGGCGCCGACGCGACCCCGCCCTCGTCGGTCTCGGCGACGAGCCGATAGCGACCGGGCGTCGTGATCGACGAGAAGTCCGCGCGGGCGTAGGGCCGCGCCGACCACCGGGAGACGCGCTGCGGTGAGTCGACGGCGACGGACACGGTGTGGCTGTCGTCGAGTCGCTCGATCCGAAGGCGTGGAGCGACATCGAACCCGACGAGCACGGCGGCCTTCGGCGCTTCCGTGTCGTAGCCGAGATGGCTCACGAGGATCGCGGGTTGGTCGACCGTCTGCATGCTGCCTCCATGTGCATACCAAGGAGTACCACACGATACCAGGGCGATCCCCCAGCGCTGGTATGCGGGCGCGTCAGCGACGCACGAGTCGCGAGCCGACGACCCACGCGAGGCCGCAGAGCACCGCTGTCACTGCGAACGCCCCGACGAACGGAACGCCGCCGGCGAGGCCGCGAAGGGCTGCGAAGACGACCGCCGTCGCGGCCAGCGCGACCGCGGAGCCGGTGGAGTCGGCGATCGTCAGGGCGGAACTGTTGAAACCCTGGTCGGCGGTCGTCGAGTAGTGCAGCGTGAGGACGCCGAGGCGCGGGTACACGAAACCCATGCCGGCGCCGGCGAACGCCCAGCCGACGACCACGACCCACGGATCGAGGTGCCAGGCCGCCGTGGCGATCAGCGACGCGAGGGCGATAGTCAGCCCGGTGGCGCCGAGGCGTGCGGCCAGACGGTTGCCGATGCCGGGGAAGCGGCCCTGCGCCCACGAGGCCGCCGACCAGCTGAGGCCGGCCGCGGTGAGAGCGAGGCCGGCGATGGCGGCGGAGAGCCCGTACTCGGTCACCATCATGAGCGGTACGTAGACCTCGGAAGCGAAGAAGGTTGCGGCGACGATGGCACGCATCAGGATGACGCTCGGCAGACCGCGACGCGCGACCAGTGTCCCCCGCGGCACCAGCGGACGGATCGCGACAGCCGCGACCGCCACGGCGAGCACCGGCACGATCCACTGGATCGGGCCGGACGCCTCGGCGCCGAGAGTGAGGGCGAGCACCGCCACGGCGAGCAGCAGGGACCACAGGATGCGCCCGACCGGGAAGGACCCCGGCTCATCGGGAGCCCGGCGCACGCCGCGCATCACCGGAACCACCATCAGCATGGCGAGGGCGGTCAGCGCGACGACGCCCAGGAACACCCAGCGCCAGCCGACGGTCTCGCTCAGCACGCCCGCGATGAACGGACCGATCAGCGACGGGATGACCCACGCCGCGGCGAAGCCGGCGAAGATCCGGGGATGCAGTCGCGGCGGATACACCCGGGCCACGATGACGTACAGCACGACGGTGAGCGCTCCGCCGCCGAGACCGTGCACCAGGCGGCCGGTGACAAACACCCCCATCGTCGGGGCCAGTCCCGCGGTGAGGAGACCGGCCGCGAAGAGGACGACGGAGGCGATCAACGCCGACCGGGGATTGCCGCGGTCGGTCCACGCGCCGGCGGTCACCATCCCGACGACGCCGACCGCGAGGGGACCGGCGAAGGCGAACGCGTAGAGCGAGGCGCCGTCGAGCTCGCGGCTGACGGTGGGCATGATCGTGGTCACGGCGAGGGCCTCGAAGGCCGCGAGCGTGATCAGGAGGCACATCCCGATGCTCGTCCAGCGGAACGGTGCGCTCAGCACACCGCCGGCCGGCGCGACATCGGGGGTGGCGGGGGCCGCGGTCTCCGAATCCAGGTCGCGCGAGCTCATGGGCTCCAGCCTAGGCCGAGCCGCCGACGCCGGTCGGGGCCGGTCCCGAGCGCCCGGGTCGGCCGGTGGCGTCAGCCGACGGAGACGGGAGGAGCGGTGGAGGCGCGGACCACGAGGTCGGGCCGCAGCGTCACCGGCGTCGGCTCCGTCCCGCCCTCGATCTCGGTCACCAGGCTCTCGACACTTCGCCGGCCGAGCTGGGTGAAGTCCTGCAGCACGGTCGTGAGCGGCGGCCAGTAGTGAGCGGCTTCGGCGATGTCGTCGAAGCCGACGACGCTCACGTCTTCGGGGATCCGCCGACCCAGTTCGTGCGCCGCGTGATAGACGCCGAGCGCCATCTGGTCGTTGGAGGTGAACACCGCCGTCACCTCCGGATCACCGAGCACCTCGCGCCCGAGGCGGTAGCCGGATTCCGCGGTCCAGTCGCCTTCCGGCGACGGCATCGGAGTAAGGCCGGCGGCGGCGAGCTCCGACCGACAGCCGTGGACACGGGCCTGCGCCTCGAACCATTCGAGCGGCCCGGACAGGTGGACGATCCGCCGGTGGCCGAGGTCGATCAGATGCCGGGTCGCGGCCCGGGCGCCGGCCACCTGGTCGACGGTGAGCTCGCGCTGGACCGACGCCGGACCGCCCAGCAGGGTGACGTACGGGACGTCGAGGCGTACCGTCTCGAGCTGCTGCAGCACGACCTCCTGCGGCGCGATGACGATGAGCCCTTCGACCGATTGCGCGAGCAGGTGGTCGAGGCCGGCGGCGATCGACTCCGGCTCGAGGTCGGCGAGTTGGGCGACGGCGATGAAGTAGCCGGCCGCGCGGCCCGCATCCTGGATGGCGTTGATGCTCGACACTGGCCCGTAGAGCGCCGCGGCGGACGTCGAGAGGATGCCGATGGTGCGCGATCGGGCGGTGACCAGCGCCCGGGCGGCGCGATTGGGCCGGTAGTGCAGCTGGTCCATGGCGACCAGCACCCGCTGCCGCGTCGACTCCCGGATGCTCGGATGACCGTTGATCACGCGCGAGACCGTCTGGTGCGAGACGCCGGCGAGGGCGGCGACATCCCGCATGCTGGAGGCCCGCTGATGCTCGGTCACCGCGCCCCCTCCCGTGCGTCGCGACGCGCGCGGCGGCGCCGCGGCTGCCCCTATTATGCGGGATCGGCTCCAGCAGGCCGCCCGGAACGCCGACGGCGCGAGCGCGAGAGGGCGCCGACCCCCAGTGCGACGACGGCCGCGACCGCGGGGAAGACCAGATGCCATCCGGCCAGCACGAGCAGCCCGGCGGCGAGCACGCATGAGATCAGCGCCATCCACCAGCCGAGCGAGCGCGCCGGGAGCAGGCGCAACGCCGACGCCACTCCCAGGCCGTAGACCGCGGCCGCGATGCTGGTGTGGACGAGGATGAACGGCTGGAGGTCGCCGCTCGCCAGCACGACGACCGAGTACAGAGCCATGACGACAGCCGACAGCAGCAGCCCGCGCCGGGCGACCGCGCCGTTCTCGACGCCCCGGCCGAACCATGCGGGGAGGTCGCCGTCGCGTCCCATGGCCGCGCCGAGCTTGCTGAAGGCCGCGAGGTAGGCGTTGAAGACGCCGGTCACCACGATGGCGGCGATCACGGCGACCACCACGCCTCCTCCGTCACCGGTCGCCACCCGGACGAGGTCGAGCAGCGGGACATCGCTCGTCGCCGCCTTCTCGCCGAGCACCACGACCGTGACAGCCTGGATGGCGAGGTACGCGACCGAGACGATGACCAGCGCGAGCGCGGTCGCCCGGGGGATGTCGCGCCGGGGGTTCCGGAACTCGCCGCCGATCCCGGCGACGGCCTCCCACCCGGCGAAGGCCCAGATGTAGAGGCTCATGGCCAGTCCGACGCCCGCCCACCCGTGCGGGAGCAGAGGCTCGAGGTTCTCTGGGCGCGCGTGCGGCGCCGCCGCCGCCAGCACGAAGATCAGCACCGCGACGAGCGCGCCCGACAGGACGAGTTGAACCGAAGCGGCGAACCGCACGCCGAAGGCCGTCACGATGACCGGGATCACCATCAGCCCGATGGCGATCAGGGTCGTGCTGAGCGCGTCGCCCCCGATCACCGCGACCACGTACCGGGCGGTCATGAGCGCCGCGATCGGCGCGCCGATGGGCGTGCCGAAGAAGAACCAGTACCCGATCACCCGGGCGGCGTCCGGACCGAACGCACGCCGCGCGAAGGTGGCGACGCCGCCCGCGTCGGGGTGCCGTCGCGCGAGCGCGGCGAAGGTGCTCGCCAGCGGTACCGAGATCAGGGCGAGCGCCGCGACGGCGAGGATCGCGCCGGGACCGGCGGCGGCCGCGGCGAGCGCCGGGAGCACGAGGATGCCCGTGCCGAGCACCGCCGCGATGTACAGCGCGGTGCCGCCGGCTACTCCCAGCCGCCCGTGCGGGGTCGCGGGCACCCGCGGATCGCTGAGCTCGGGCTCCGGACCGCCGGTGCGCGTCGTGCTGCGGTTCGTCGTCGAGGGCCCGCGTTCCGTCATTTGCTCATGATGGCGCGGACCTCCGACATGCGGGTTGCACATCCACCCGCCGAGGGTTACGGCGCACCCGACACCGCGGGAGGATGTGCGGCAGAAGGAGGTCCAGTGCTCGGACTCGAACTGGTCGTCGTCATCGGCGTCACCACCCTGCTCACCAAGGTGATCGCGCGGAAGACGGGGATCGCCCAGCCGCTCCTCCTCGTCGGCATCGGCGTGCTGATCGGGTTCATCCCCCTGTTCCGCGACATCGAACTCGCGCCGGAGGTGGTGCTGTTCCTCTTCCTCCCGGCGATCCTCTACTGGGAGAGCCTGACCACCTCCCTGCGGGAGATCCGCTCCAACCTGCGCGGCATCGTCCTGATGAGCACGGGCCTCGTCGTCGTCACCGCCGCCGCAGTCGCGGTGCTGGCGCATGCGATGGGTCTGCCGTGGGGTGCGGCGTGGACGCTCGGCGCCGCGATCGCGCCCACCGACGCGACGGCGATGACCTCGTTCACGCGCTCGCTCCCCCGCCGCAACGTCACGATCCTGCGCGCGGAGAGCCTGGTGAACGACGGGACGGCCCTCGTGCTGTGGTCCCTCGCGGTCGGGTTCACTGTCGGCGACACCGATGTCAGCGTCGGCGCCGTCACGCTGACCCTCCTCATCGCGTACGTCGGCGCAGCCGTCATCGGCGCCCTGGTCGCCTGGATCGCCATCCTCGCCCGCCGTCGGCTCCGGGATGCGATCACCCAGAACATCGCCATGCTGCTGACCCCGTTCGTGGCATACCTGCTGGCCGAGCTGGTGCATGCCTCCGGGGTGCTCGCCGTGGTGGTCGCCGGGCTGATCATCAGCCAGGCCGGTCCCCGCATCGGCGTGGCCGAGGGGCGGAGGCAGTCGGACGCCTTCTGGACCTTCACGACCTTCCTGCTCAACGCCAGCCTGTTCGTCCTCGTCGGCATCGAGCTGCCGCGCTCGACCATGGAACTGGCGGCGGTCGACGTCGGGATGGGTCTGGTCGCGATCGCCGCCGTGACCGCCGTCATCGTCGCCGTCCGTTTCGCCTACCTCTTCGGCACGGTGTACCTGATCCGGCTCCTCGATCGGCGCCCGCAGCAGAAGAAGCGCCGGATGAGCGACCGCGCCCGCGTCGTGAGCGGGCTCTCCGGCTTCCGTGGCGCGGTCTCCCTCGCCGCCGCTCTCGCCGTGCCGACGACCTTGGAGAACGGCTCCCCCTTCCCCGGCCGCGACTTCATCGTGTTCGTCACCACCGGCGTGATCGTCGTGACGCTGGTCGGGCAGGGGCTCGTCCTCCCGGCGGTCGTCCGCTGGGCGCACCTTCCCTCCGACGAGTCGGTCGGGCACGAGCTGCGGCTCGCAGAGACGAGCGCGACCCGCGCGGCCCTCGACGAGCTGCCGCAACTCGCTCAGAGGCTCGGCGTCGACCCGGAGATCAGCGAACGCATCCAGGGCGAATTCGAAGAGCACCTCGAACTGCTGGAGGTCGAGGACGAGTCGCGCGACGGCGAGGAGGCGGCGGAGCGGAGCCGACAGGACACCGAGCTCCGGCTGGCGCTGCTGCACTGCAAACGCGAAGAGGTGGTCCGGCTGCGGGATGAGGGCGAGATCGACGACATCGTGCTCCGCGACATCCAGCGGCGGCTCGACGTAGAGGAGGTCCGGCTCACCGGGCGCGAACCCGGCGAGTGAGCTGCGTCCCTGCCCGGCGGCCCTACCCGGGAGCCCGAGAGCCGTCTACCATCGCGCTCAGAGCATCCACGTGAGCCATCCGGGAGGGACGCCATGAGCGACGCCAAGGAGAACTGGCCGGAGACGCCGTCGGGCGAACCGGTCGACACCGACGCCATCGCCGAAGGCGGCGGGGAAGGACCGTACGACGCCGACGGTTTCGTCGAGCCGGAGCACGACGAGTTCGATCCGCTCGAGGACGACAGCGGCAACTGATCGCCCGCACCTCTTGTCCCCCGGTCGTGTACCCCGCTAGGGTCGTGGTCAGACAGGCCGCCCGAGGGGAGGGGTGCAGCGTGACGACATTCGAATCACCGATCGGGAACGTTCCGAAGCCCGGTCAGGATGTGCATCTGGTGCGGTGGGTGCGCTCGGCGGACGGGTGGTCCAGCGAGACCCTGCTCTGCACATACCTGGGATGCACATCCGACTCCTGGATCGTCGACTCGCGCGGTGAGCAGGTCTCGCTCGCGCGCGACGAGTGGTCGCAGTTCGCGTTCTGACGCGGCGAATCGGAGCGCACGGCACCGGGCGCTAGAGCCCCGCCTGCCCCGCGAGCACCTCGACGGCCACCCGCCAGTCGCGGGCGGGGATGCCCTCGCCGTCCTCCTCCTCGCCGGGAAGCCGGGCGACGAACGCCGGCCACAGCTCGCCGGTGTCGTGGACCTCCTCGATCAGGCCGAGGTACTCGCCGCCGTAATAGACCTCCCATGCCGCGGTCGCGGTGGGGCTGTACATGAGCGTCAGCGGCAGCGAGCCGTAGGTGTAGACGGCGTGCTGGTGGGCGAGCTCCTTCTCCGTCATGACCGCAGAATAGGCGCGATCCCTCGCGGGCGGAAGGCCGCGTGACAGCGCGTGAACACGCGCGCCATCACAGAGGGCGCCACCGGGCTCGGACGGGTCAGGCGACGACCAGGTCGTCGTCCTCCGACTGCTCGTGGGTGGCCGAGACGGCGAGCGCGACCACATCGCGCATCCGCCCTCGACGCTCGAACGCCGCGCGCTGACGACCGGCTCCTCCACCGGTGGTGAGGATGCGCGCGAGGCCGCGGCGCACCAGCACCAGATCCCCGTTCGCCTCGAGTGCGGCCGCCGTGTGCGACAGCAGCGCGTCGATGGCCTCGACCGCCGGCACCTCGCGCCAGGTGACGGGATGCGGCAGCGAGCCGCGGACGCCGGTGAGCGCCGCCTGCCACTCGGCGAGGCGCAGTGCCGCCGAGGGCACGGGCGCCGGAGGAACGCCCGCCTGCCAGTCCGCCGCCGCCGTGTCGACGAGGGCGCGGACGAGTGCCGCGATGACCGCGGCGTCGCGGGCGTCGAGGCAGACGTCGGCGACCCGGACCTCCACCGTCGGCTGCTTGTGCGAGACGCGCGCGTCGAGGTACAGCATCCCCGTGTCGAGGATGACGCCGGTGTCGACCAGGAAGCGCTCGAACCGGTCGTACGCCTCCACCGAGCCGAACACGTCGGTCGGTCCGGCGCTCTGCCACTGGTGCCATGCGGCGAAGCGGTAACTGGCGTGCCCGGTGTCCGCTCCGCCGAAGAACGGCGAGTTCGCGCTTAGGGCAAGCAGGGTCGGAAGCCAGGTGCGGACGCGGTCAAGCACCGCGACGCCCTCCTCGCGGGAGTCGATGCCCACATGCACGTGGAAGCCGCAGACGAGGGTGCCCCGAGCCGTGAGCCCGTAGCGCTCGATCATCTTCGCGTAGCGGGGGTCGTCGGTCACGTGCGGGCGGAGCCGCATCGGCGACATTCCGACGGCGATGGCCCGGGCGCCGTGACGTTGAGCGAGTCCGTCGGCGAGTTCGCGGCCGCCGATGATGTCGAGCAGCAGCTCGCTGGTCTGCAGCTGCGGACGCGTCTGCGTCTCGATCATCTCCTGCTGGAACTCCGCGCTCACCGACGGCCCGTCGACGACCGGCGGAGCGTCCGCGAGGACGGACGGAGCCACCGGCGTGGCCATGCCGCGCGCGTCTACCAGGAGGAGTTCCTCCTCCACCCCGAAAGTCCTCACGAGACCACTATCGGCGAGGGCGGGCGGCCGGACAATACCCGATCAGCCGTGAATGTGCCGTGCGTCGGTTTGTGTCGGCGGCCGGGCCATCGATCGCGGCTGCCGCACATCCGTTGCGGTGTATTTGCTCTATTCGGCGAATCGTGGCGTGCATGGATTGCGGGGATGCCGACGTTGCCCTATAACTGACCCTGCGGCGCAAGGAATCGCCGGCGCAGTGATGCGAGATCGAGGAGCCTCCATGTGGGACACGGCGACGCGGATCCCCTTCGATCCGGCCCTGCTGACCGAGCGCAGCGACGCCGCCGCACGGATGCGGCTGATGGCCCTTCTGCTCGAACGTCCGGGCATCAGCATGGACGAGCTGCACGGGATGCACCTGCCGGGCCTGTTCGCCGACCTGCGGTCCTTCCACCGGGCCGGCCTCATCCGCACGTCGACGACGCCCCCGCGGTTCTTCGAACGGGAGACCCGCGTGTACCCGGTGTGCGACGGCACCGGCGACGGGACCGCCCCCGCCTGAGGCCGCCCCTCTAGACTCCGGGCATGCCCCGGACCCCTGACGTGACCGCTTCCACCGACTCCGAACCGGCCGCCTCCTGGCAGCGCGCGCTCGACGGCGATGCGGATGCGCTGGAGCGCCACCTCGCGGAGGGCAGCCGCCTCCCCGGACCGCGTGCCAACCTCGAGCTCGCCCACCGCGTCGCGGACCTGGCGCACGCGACGCCGCCCGAGCACCGGGCGGACGCCCTCCGCGTGCTCCGCCGGTGGCTGAGCGACGACCCTGGCCCCGCCCCCGACCTTCCCGAGGCGCATCGCGAATACCTCGCCGCGGTGGCCGCTCTCTCGGCCGGCGCGATCCTCGCCACCGGTCCGGATCCGGATGCGCTGGCGCTCCTCGACGCCGCGACCGCCGATCCCCGCTGGCGCGTGCGCGAACTCGCCGCCACAGGACTGCAACGGGTGCTCGCCGCCGACTGGGATCGCGGCATCGCGCACGCGCACGCCTGGCTGCCGGCCGGCCCGCTTCCCGTGCGAGCGGCCGTCGCCGCGGTCGCCGAGCCGTCCCTCCTGCGGGATCCCCGCCACGCCGCGGAAGCCGCCTCCGTCATCGAGTGTGCGGTCGACGCGCTGCTCGCCGTCCCGCCTTCCGGGCGCCGCGACCCGGACGTCCGGGTGCTCCGGAAGGCCCTCGGCTATGCGGTGAGCGTGGTCGCGGCGGCCGACCCCGATGCGGGGGTGGCCCTCCTGGAACGCCTCGCCACCTCCACGGACGGCGACGCCCGCTGGATCGCCCGCGAGAACCTCACGAAAGCGCGGCTGGCGCCGCTGTCCGACCGGCTGGCCGTCGCACGCGGGGCCCTCAGCCGACCGTGAGCGTGCCGTCCTCCGCCAGCGTCCATCCCGGGTTGTACGCGACCTCCCAGACGTGGCCGTCCGGATCGGCGAAGTACCCCGAGTACCCGCCCCAGAACACACGCTCGGCGGGTTTCAGGATGCGGGCACCGGCAGCCTCGGCCTGCGCGAAGACGCGGTCCACGTCCTCCTCCGACCGCTGGTTGCACGCGAGGGTGATGCCGCTGAACGTCCCGTCGACCGGATGCCGGGCGTCCTCGGCCAGCTCCTCCCGCCCGAACAGCGCGAACGCCATGCCGGGCAGCTGGTAGAAGACGACGCCCTCCGGCGCGTCGGCCGGCCTCCAGCCGAGTCCGTCCTCGTAGAAGGCGCGGCTCCTCGCCAGGTCGGCCACTCCGAGCGTCACGAGACTGATGCGTTGATCCATGCGCCCGAGGCTAGCCCCGGCCACCGACTCCCTGGTGAACGATCGAACGCCGCGTGCGACCGGCCCCGCTAGCGACCGAGCGCCTGCTCCACATCCGCGAGCAGGTCGTCCACATCCTCGATGCCCACGGACAGGCGCACGATGTTGTCCGGCACCTCGAGCGCGGTCCCACGAACCGAGGCGTGCGTCATCTCGGTCGGGTATCCGATCAGCGACTCCACACCGCCGAGCGACTCCGCCAGCTGGAACACCTGCGTCGACTCCGCGAACCGCCGGGCGGCCGCCGCACCATCGGAGAGCGCGACGGACAGCATGCCGCCGAACCCGCTCATCTGGCGCGCCGCGAGCTCATGCCCGGGATGCGTCGGCAGGCCCGGGTAGTAAACGGTCTCGATGCCCGCGTGGCCGACCAGCGCCTCCGCGATCGCCTGCGCGTTCGCACTGTGCTGGCGGACGCGCACCTGCAGCGTCTTGATGCCGCGCGTGGTGAGCCACGCATCCATCGGCGACGACACGGCACCTGCGGCGAACTGGATGAACTGCGCCTTCTCGGCGAGCTCCTCGTCGGCGAAGATCAGCGCGCCGCCGATGACGTCCGAGTGTCCGCCCAGGTACTTCGTGGTCGAGTGGACGACGACATCGGCGCCGAACGACAGTGGCTGCTGCAGCGCGGGCGACGCGAACGTGTTGTCGACGACGACGATCGCGCCGACGGCGTGGCCGAGCTCCACCAGCGCCGCGATGTCGCTGATCTTCATCAGCGGGTTGCTCGGCGTCTCGATCCACAGCATGCGGGTGCCGTCGGTCCAGAGCGCGGTGCGCACGGCGTCCAGGTCGGCGAGGTCGACGGTCGTGTTGCGGATCCCCCACTCGCTGTGGATGCGGTCGATCAGCCGGTGGGTGCCGCCGTACGCGTCGTTGCCGAGCACGATGTGGTCACCCGGGCGGAGCGCCGCGCGCAGCAGGGCGTCCTCCGCCGCCAGTCCCGACGCGAACGACAGGGCGCGTACGCCGCCCTCCAGCGAGGCGAGCAGCGTCTCGAGGGACGTGCGCGTCGGGTTGCCGGCGCGACCGTACTCGTAGCCGTTGCGCAGCCCACCGATGCCGTCCTGCACGAACGTCGAGGTCTGGTAGATGGGCGGGATGATCGCGCCGGTCGTCGGGTCGAACTCCTGACCCTCGTGGATGGCGCGCGTGGCGAAGCCGTGTGTCATTGTCTCTGTTCCTGTGTGGGTCGGCCCGGTACGGGTCAGTCGCTGAAGTAGTTGAGGAGGTCCTGGCGGGTGAGCACCGCGACGGGCTTGCCGCCGTCGGTCACCAGAAGGGCGTTCGTCGTGGCGAGCGCGGCGCGGGCGGCCGTGACCGGCTCGTTGACGCCGATGAGCTCGAGCGGCTCCCCGAGGTGGGTGCCGACGGAGTCGCTCATCTCGGCGTGCCCGCTGAAGACCGCATCCACCAGCGACCGCTCGTCGAGCGCGCCGGCGACCTCGCCCATGACGACGGGCGGCTCGGCGGTGAGGACCACGAGCTGCGAGACGCCGTAGGTGTTCATCGTCTGGATGGCGTCGCGCACCGTCTCAGAGGGGTGCGTGTGCACCAGGTCCGGCAGGGCGCCGCTCTTCGTCTTGATGATGTCGTGCACCGTGGACTCGTCGGGCACCTCGCTGAAACCGTAGGACTGCATCCACCGGTCGTTGAAGATCTTGGCGAGGTAGCCGCGGCCGCCATCGGGCAGGATGACCACGACCACGTCGTCCGGACCGAGGTCCTTCGCCGCCTGCAGGGCCGCCGCGACGGCCATGCCGCTCGACCCGCCGACGAGGATGCCCTCCTCGCGGGCGAGCCGCCGGGTCATCCGGAACGCCTCGGCGTCGCTGATCGCGATCACCTCGTCGACGACGCTGGGGTCGTAGGCGCCGGGCCAGAAGTCCTCGCCGACGCCCTCGACGAGGTAGGGCCGACCGGTGCCGCCGGAGTACACGGACCCTTCGGGGTCGGCGCCGACGATGCGGACGCGCCCCTCGGAGACCTCCTTGAGGTACCGCCCGGTGCCGCTGATCGTGCCACCGGTGCCCACACCGGCGACGAGGTGCGTGATACGGCCGTCGGTGTCGCGCCAGATCTCGGGACCGGTGGTCTCATAGTGGCTGCGCGGACCGTTCGGGTTGAAGTACTGGTTGGGCTTGAACGCACCGGGGATCTCGGCCGTCAGGCGGTCGGAGACCGAGTAATAGGAGTCGGGATGGTCCGGCGGCACCGACGTCGGCGTCACCACGACCTCCGCTCCGTAGGCGGTGAGGACGTTGATCTTGTCCTCGCCCACCTTGTCGGGGAGGACGAACACGCACCGGTAGCCGCGCTGCTGCGCGACCAGGGCGAGCCCGACTCCGGTGTTGCCGCTCGTCGGTTCCACGATGGTGCCGCCGGGCTTCAACAGCCCGTCGCGCTCCGCAGCGTCGATGATGCGGGAGGCGATGCGGTCCTTCGACGAACCTCCGGGGTTCAGGTACTCGAGTTTGACGAGCACCGTCGCCGCGATCCCCTCGGTCAGCCTGTTGAGCTTCACGAGCGGGGTGTCGCCGACCAAGTCGATGATGGTCTCTGCGTACTTCACCCGACCCACCTTAACAGCGCGGATGCACCGCTGGCAGAGTATGACGCCCGCCCTAGAATCGGCTCATGCCCGTGTCCGACCTGTCGTCCGTCGCACAGGACTACCTGAAGATCATCTGGTCGGCGACCGAATGGTCGGACGACCCGGTGACGGTCAAGCAGCTGTCCGAGCGGATGGGCGTGCGCGCAGCGACCGTGTCGGACGGCATCCGGCGGCTCGCCGAGCAGGGGCTCGTCGCCCACGAGCGGTACGGCGGAGTCGAGCTGACGGACGCCGGGCGCCGGCACGCGGTCGCCATGGTGCGGAGGCACCGGCTGATCGAGACGTTCCTCGTGGAGGAGCTCGGCTACGGCTGGGACGAGGTGCACGACGAGGCCGAGGTGCTGGAGCACGCCGTCTCGGACGACCTGGTCGAGCGCCTGGATCGGCGCCTCGGCTTCCCGGCCCGCGATCCGCACGGAGACCCGATCCCGACCGCGGACGGCACACCGCGCCGCCCGGACGCCGTCCCGCTGCTGGACGCGGAGAGCGGAACGCCCCTGAGCGTCGCGCGTATCTCGGACGCCGACCCGGCGGTGCTCCGCTACCTCGGAGAGCGGGGCATCGGACTCGACACCGTGCTCAGGGTGGAGGAGCACCGCGCNTTCGCGGGCGATGTCACGGTGACGGTCGACGAGCAGCACATCGTGCTCGGGGCGACGGCCGCTGCGGCCGTCTGGGTGGCCGCGCAGGCCTGAGCAGCGGACCCGCCGCCTACCCTCCCGCGATGGTCAGGCCGACCAGGGCGAGGTTCAGGAGCACGACGAGGCCCGCGACGACGCCGCCCAGGATGCGCACCCACAGCCGGTCGGCCGATGCGCCCATCACGGCCCGCGAGCCGGTCAGCCGCAGCAACGGGATCATGGCGAACGGGATGCCGAGGCTGAGGAACACCTGCGACAGCACCAGGGCCCAGGTGGGGTCGACGCCGGCGGCGAGGATGATCACGGCCGGGATCAGCGTCACGATCCGGCGGACGAGGAGCGGCACGCGCAGCTTCAGCAGTCCGCCCATGATCGTCGCGCCCGCATAGCTGCCGACGGAGGTGGAGGCCAGGCCGGAGGCGAGCAGGCCGATCGCGAAGACGACCCCGATCGCCGGGCCGAGGGCGGAGGAGATCGCGTGGTAGGCGCCCTCGATGGTGTCCGTCCCGTCGACGCCGCGCAGGGCGGACGCCGCGACGAGCAGCATGGCGATGTTGACGGCGCCGGCGAGCACGAGCGCGAGCACCACATCCACTCGGGTGGCGTGCAGCAGCCGGCGGATGCGGCCGGGGTCTGCGGTGGTGCCGTGCCGGTCGCGGGCCAGGGCCGAGTGCAGGTAGATGGCATGCGGCATGACCGTCGCCCCCAGCATGCTGGCCGCGAGCAGCACGGTCTGGGCGCCGTCGAATCGCGGCACCAGCCCGCCGACCGCCTGGCCCCAGTCGACCGGGCTGACGAACAGCCCGGCGAGGAACCCGACCGCGATCACGGCCAGCAGCCCCAGGATGACGGCCTCGAACGGGCGCTGGCCGCGGCGCGACTGGATGGCGAGGATGCCGATGGCGACGATGCCGACGATCAGCCCGCCGATGGGCAGCGGCAGCCCGAACAGCAGGTTCAGCGCGATGGCGCCGCCGATCACCTCGGCGATGTCGGTGGCCGCTGCGACGAGCTCGGCCTGCACCCAGTAGGCCCGGCGAGCGCCGGTTCCGAGCCGCTCCCCGAGGAGTTCGGGGAGGCTGCGACCGGTGACGATGCCGAGCTTGGCCGACTGGTACTGCACGAAGACCGCGATCGCGTTGGCGGCGACCAGCACCCAGACGAGCAGGTATCCGTACCGCGCGCCGGCCGTCAGGTTGGCGGCGACGTTGCCCGGATCGACGTACGCGATGGCCGCGACGAACGCTGGTCCGAGCAGCAGCAGGAGCCGCGCGGGCGCGGCCCGCGGCACCCGCTCCTCGACCTCGACGCTCATCCGCAACCTCGCCTACCTAAAAAGTTAGCCCAGTCTAACTCTCCCCCTCCCCCCACCGTCGAGTCCGCATATTTTGCACGCCGAACGCCCCCGGAGCGTGCAAAGTTTGCGGACTCGACGGTGGTGGGGCAGGGGGCGGAGGCGTCAGGCGAGGAGGGTGCGGAGCGCGGCGATGCGGCCGTCGCGCACCTCGATGACGTCGATGCCGCGGGCGACGGGCGCGCCCTCGGGGCCGAACGTCCAGGCGAGAGCGCCGGTGTCGCGTCCGAGGTAGACGGGGCCGGCGTCCGCGAACGCGAATGCGGCCGGCGCGTCGTCGATGAGGCCGGCGGCCTTCGCCTCGAGCGCATCCCATCCGGTCACCTCGCCCTCGGGATCGGCGAAGACGACGTCCTCGGTGTAGGTGCGCTCGATGGCGGCGCGGCGCGAGCCCGCGTCGCGGTTGCCGAAGACCTCGAGAAGGTTGGCGGACAGCAGTTCGGTGATCGTCGGCACGGGAGGCCCTTTCGTCGGATGGATGAGGACGCTACTCCTCGAGGACTGCGCTCTCGGTCTGCTCGCGGTACAGGCGCGAGTACACGCCGCCGAGGTCCAGCAGCTCGCGGTGCGTCCCGCGCTCGACGACCTGCCCGTGGTCGATCACGAAGATCACGTCCGCCGAGACGATGGTCGACAACCGGTGCGCGATGGCGATGGTGGTGCGGCCACTGGATGCGGTGTCGAGCGCCTGCTGCACGACCCGTTCCGAGATGGTGTCGAGGGCGCTCGTCGCCTCGTCGAGGATGAGCACCTCCGGGTCCTTCAGCAGCACGCGGGCGATGGCGATCCGCTGCTTCTCGCCGCCGGAGAGCCGGTAGCCGCGCTCCCCCACGATCGTCGCGTAGCCGTCCGGGAAGCGCGCGATCGTGTCGTGGATGTTGGCACGCTTGGCCGCGTCCTCCAACTGTTCCTGCGTCGCGTCCGGCCGGGCGTAGCGCAGGTTCTCGGCGATGGTGGCGTGGAACAGGTAGGTCTCCTGGCTGACCACCCCGATGTGCGAGACCAGCGAGTCCTGCTGGAGGTCGCGCACGTCCGTCTCGCCGAAGAGGATCGAGCCGCTCGTCGCGTCGTAGAACCGCGGGATGAGGTAGGAGACGGTGGTCTTGCCCGCGCCGCTCGGCCCGACGAACGCCGCGAACTCCCCGGGCTCGATGACGAACGACACGTCGTCGAGGGTGTTGCGCTCCCCGTCGCGGGCGTCCGGGTAGCGGAACACGACGTGGTCGAACTCGATCCTCCCGAGGTCGTCGGACGGATCCACCGGCACGGCGTCCGGACGGTCGGCGATCGCCGGTTTCAGGTCGAGGTACTCGAAGATGCGGGCGAACAGCGCACCCGAGGTCTGCAGGTCGAGCGCCACCCGCATCAGCGCGAGCAGCGGGAACAGCAGTCGCGCCTGCACGGTGGTGAACGCGACGATCGTTCCGGCCGAGATGTCCGTCGCACCGCCCACGATCAGCCACCCGGACACCAGGTACACGATGGCGGGGATCGACGACAGGAAGATGTTGACCATCGCGAAGAACCACTGGCCGCTCATCGCCTGCGACACCTGGAGGCGGATCTGGTTCTCGTTCTCGGCGGAGTAACGGCCGACCTCGGTGGTCTGGCGGTTGAAGCTCTTCGACAGCAGGATGCCGCTGACGCTCAGCGTCTCCTGCGTGATCGCCGTCATGTCCGACAACGACTCCTGCGTTTTGGTCGCGATGCGCGCACGGACCTGGCCGACCCGGCGCTGCGCGATCACGAGGATCGGCATGAGCACCACGGCGACGATGGTCAGCTGCCAGTTGAGCAGCAGCATCGCGACGAGCGCGGCGATCACCGTCACGGTGTTGCCGAGGATGCTCGAGATCGTGTTGGTGAGGACGCTGGCGACCCCGCCGACATCGTTCTGGAGCCGCGACTGGATGATGCCCGTCTTGGTGTGCGTGAAGAAGCTGAGCTCCATCGACTGCAGATGCGAGAACAGCCGGACGCGCAGCGCCCCCATCACCTTGTTGCCGACCGACGCCGTGAGGTAGGTCTGCCAGACGCCCAGCAGCGCCGACGCGATGTACACGATGAGCATGAACACGACGATCTCGACGAGCACCGGGATGTTCGGGCCGCCTGGCGGGAACAGCCCGTCGTCGAACGCCCGCTCGGTGAGCAGCGGCGGCACCACCGACAGCGCTGCGCCGATCAGCACGAGCACCATCGTGAACACGATCGCCATGCGGTGCGCCGAGAAGAGCGAGACGATCCGGCGGAACAGGTGCGGGATCTTCGGCGCCTCCGCGTTGATGGCCCGCTGAGCCTCCGCGTCGCCGCCGCTGACGCGCCCGCGACCGCCGCCGCCTCCGGCCGCAGCCATGCCGCGCATCCCGCTCATGGTCTCAGCGTAACCCCCGCCGGCGACCCCTCCGACGTGACGCAACCGTGATGCAAGCGCTTGACGTAAACGCTTGCATCACGCGAGAGCGTGGGGGTACGGTGATCGGCGGGCGCACACCTGTGCCCGCACCAAGAGCTCAACGAGGAGTGAAATGAAAGCAGCACGTCTCTCCGTGATCGCCGGGGTGGCCCTCGCAGGCCTCGCGCTGGCAGGATGCACCGGTGGCGGCGGTTCGGGAAGCGGTGGCGGCGACGCCAACTCGAATCTCGACAGCAAGGGTCCCATCACCTACGTGCAGGGCAAGGACAACTCCAATGTGGTCCGCCCGCTGATCGAGAAGTGGAACAAGGCCCACCCGGACGAGAAGGTCACCTTCAA
>Ga0006562J51391_1002411_pt1 | contig 19745 bp, 21 predicted proteins | sample Ararhi6_input_d2_FD_51391 | JGI IMG/M metagenome (IMG submission 51391) | reverse complement strand
ATATGGCTTCATGCGCGGTGGATAAAGCCATACCGTTCTCTTTCCTTTCGGCAAAGAAAAGCCGCCTCAGTGGGCGGCTTGTCATATTGCACTCGCTCGGTTTAACTTGCCTGCATCAATCGCAGGGGCAAATCATGTTTTGGGTGAATGTTTGTGTATCGGCAATTGCCGTCGGCGTCGTATCGTTCGGGTTGATTGGCCTGTTAAAGTCTCGCCACATCTTACGTGATTTCGATCAATAACAATGATGTGCCATAAAACGCATTATGGTTTGATTGCGAGTCTATGCTGTAGTATTAGGCCTTAAAGGGTGGGATCATGGCCATAAGTCATTCAGGGAAGAAAAGAAATCAGGGGCTTCAGGCGCTGCGCGGTATTGCGGCGCTTCTTGTTTTTGTCCATCACTTGCCATGGCCTACAAATATTCTTACCGGTGGCTCCAGTATTATTCAACAAATGGAGCTTGGAGGGGCTGGCGTTGCGGTATTCTTTGCTTTGTCTGGATACCTTATGGTTCACAAAGTATCTCTGTCTTCTCCAACCAATTTCCTGATAGACCGATCCAGACGGATTTATCCTTCTCTCTGGCTCGCCCTAATACTAGCTGCTTTTTCTGTTTGGCTCATGAAGGGCGTGTTTGTACTTGAGGCTGCGCCTTTCTTTTTGATGCCTACGGGAAAGCAAGCGTTTACAGACGTACCTTACTGGACGCTCATCTATGAAGTAGGTTTCTACCTACTGGTATTCGGCTCATTGCTGGTTAGCAGGAAGCCGGTCACCATTATCGTACTAGCCCTTTTGGGATCATATGCTCTTGCAGCAAGGCCCTATGTCTGGACCGATGTCGCTTTCCCGACATGGTACAGCCTGACTTTTAGCTTGATGAGCATCAACTTCCTTACTGGTATAGCAGTAGGCTGGATGCCTCGATTGAAGGGATGGCTTTCTATAGTAGTCGTCGGTCTTCTAGGTGCATTTCTGTATTGGATACCTCAGATTGGTAATCTTACGCATACAGCTTGGATAGCCCTGCCCCATATGTTCACTGAGGATGGACTGTTTCCAAGACTGATCAAAGCTGTTGGATGTGGCCTTGTCGTTTGGTCTGCCATCTACTGGAATACATCTGGGTTGCTAGGCAGGACACTTTCTTGGTTTGGAGATCTCTCCTACGGGATTTATCTCATCCACATAAGCTCTATGCTCCTTGCCGGACACTATCTCGGTGTTCTTGGCTTAAACGGGCTTCCATATTACTTAACAATGGCAATCATTGCTGTAATTTCTTTGCCGCCAGCTATGGCGTTTGGATGGCTAGATTGGTGGACGCACGGAAAGTTCAAGTCATTTTTCAATCCAGGATCGCGCCGCCGACTTAGTGGCAAGTCCGCTATGCATCCACAGCATTGAACGATATTCCATCTAGCCATACATTGACGCTGGATGCAGCGATGGGAAGAACATTGCCATTTGTATCAATGGTGCATTGCGTACCTCCCGCCGAGGAATGAATAGTAAAGAGAAGCCTCTGAGACGGTCTATAGCCATCAGGTAACGTAAAGGCGACGTTGCCTGATGAGGATGCACCGGAGGTTAGACGCCCCCGAATACTAACCTTTCCCCCGCCATCTCGAATATATCCAACCGGGAATGTTGTTGTATCTGTCGCTGTCCATGTATTTGACAAGCTTGGTACTTTTAATGGTGGCTGAGAAAGTGACGAGTTCCCTATCAATCGGCCACGCGTTACGGTGACTCCGGAAACATTTGTGCCCCAAGCCACCTTTTGTTCGTACTGGTCGTTATTTTTAAAACTGCCGCCACGAATATTATTATATGTGCTGACCTCTCCCGACCCTGTAGGCGACCCCGGCGTAGCGCCTCGCAGACCTATCACGTTATCTTCACACGTGAACCCATAACACATTCCTTGGAATGTGAATTCTTGATTGACATTGCCCTCTGTGTAGTTTCCTACAAACCGGAAAGCCACTATATCGACACCAGAGGGTGTAAGGAAAATTGAACCGCAGTTTTCGATATCGTTTCCTTCAAAAACGATGTTTGATGTCTGAGCATCGATACGTACAACGGCGTTCTGGCATCCGTACATGCGATTATCTTTGAGAAGAAGATTATGTGCACTAGTTGCGCTATAGATGTTATGCAAGGCAGTTCGAGTGAAATGGCAACCCTTTACTAGGACAGCGAAGCAGTTTGTCAGAGAAATTGCTGTTTGTTGGTCTTCAAAGCGAAGCCCCTCGAAAGAGGTGGCGTTAGCATCTGTTGCACCAATGCCTGTGCTGGTTCCTGATAGTGGCCCGAGAATAGTAATATTCCTGATACGCGACGCAATGCCACCGCCTACGGTATTATCGCCGTAGTTGAAGACATTCCCGGTGAAACCGTTCCCTCCACGAATGCGGCTCAGTATCCCGTACCCATCAATGATTACATTGTACGACTTGGGAATGTTAATTGTGGATGAAACAACAATTGTGCCTGCAGGCAGGATAACGGGAGCAGATCGGGTAAAGTTAGCAAAATCGATGCAAGCCTGAAACGCCACTCTGTTTATAGTTGCATAATCGTTTGTATTGCCCAAAACAGCACCGAACCAGCAGGGATCGTAAGAAGCTTCGACAATTCGCTCCCACGCTCCATCAATGCCAGACGGTGCATTCGCTGGCGCCACATATATACCTTCTTGTACATCAGCAGCGACCCGCGACGATAAATCACCGGGCACAAAGGCGAAAAGGCCATTTCGCCCCCCCTCATCGTATATGAGCGCGGCTTTTTTCTCTGTGTAGTTTAGAAGCTTGAGGACCGATCTAGTGGGAACGGGCGTGATCCCGTTGGCCATTGCCGCCGCCGCTTCAGCAGCAGCAGCAGCGAGTTCCGCCGCAATACGAGCTTGCTCTGCCTCATCTGCGGCTTCCTGAGCCTGTTCAACCAGTTCTTCCAGTTGCCCTGAGTTGATGAGCATGTTCTGGGTGAAATGAATGTCTGTCGTACCGAACTGGATAGGATCGTCACTGGAGACATACCAGCCGCTGCGGTTGTATGTTACGCCTTCAACAACGAATACCTGCGTACCTTCACGCACATCGCGGTTCGATGCGAAGTCTCGTGCACGGCGCCACAAGCCAGTATCCGCAACCCAGATGCCATTATATCGGGCGTCGGTCTGATCCTTTACAAGAACGCGGTCTCCATCATTAAGCGCTACCCCATCAATGATCTGGAGGTCGGACAGCTGAATATTGGTCGTCGTCGCAACCCGAACAGGCCCTTTCCAAGCCGTGGCGCTGCTCAGTCCGTCCAGACGATTGACGTTGATTGAAGTCATTTATGGAGGCTCCATGAAAAAAGCCGCCTCGAATGAGACGGCTGAAACGAGAAAAGCCCCGCGAAATGCAGAGCTTTGGCTGGTTGATATGGAAAAGCGGCCCGGAGGCCGCTCTGTTAACTTCTTCTGATTAGAATGAACTCGTATTCATGACTTATGTCACACCGCTACGTACCGCCATGGACATCCCTCATAGCATCTGCCAGTTCATCGGCTAGTTGCTGTATCCGGTTTGCCATAAATTCGGCGTCCAACGTGCTCTTAAGAATGTGTCTAGCAGCGATTTTCATGCCGCCACCTCTTCAGGGGTGTCAGCCACCACGGTTGCGATGTTCTGCAACGCCTCCAGCGCCTGATCCATTTCTAAGTATCCGTTACCAGAATTGATCACAGACACAACAAACGATGCGATTAGAGCTGCATCGCGCAACGATCTTGGCCGATAGTTCAATATCCTTTGTTCAATGTCGCGCGTCTCGTCACTGCACTTTTCGGCAAACCGAAACGCATCGTCGCGCCCAATAGATTGTTGTATTTGTTTCTTATGGGCTTCTTGCTTTGCGAGTTCTTCTTTGTAGCGGTTACGTACAATGTCCGCCTTGTCCGCTATTGAGGTTTTAATCTCATCTTTCTCCACAAAAAGAAGCTTAGTCTCCAGACTACGGTCAATGTATTGATCGATTTCAATATTCGTGTAACCATAAATCTTACTGAATTTGCCATCGCAAAGAGTGACCCTTGGGACCAAAGATCGAAGATCTGGATGGCAATCCAATTCACCCACCTTGGTCCAAGCATCCTCATCCCGCTTCCACAGGATTTTATGCTGTTCAATCAAACTGTCGAGTTCGTTCGAAACAGGCAGTGCTGATACTGGCGAGGAGATGACAAGCGCAGCCGCGCCCATAAATGTACGCCTGTTCATCAAGCCGCCCTCACTGCTTGAGGGAAGCCCTTAGCAAGAACGGTCAGGCCCTTCGGCGTGACGCGAACTTGCGTTGAAATCCACTCGGTCCCGTCTGGGCGAAGGCCGGTTGTAACCTTGTGCTCCAGATAACCAGCGTTGATTTTGGACTGATACGCGATATCATCCCTCGTACCGGGGCGGCGATAGGTCCAGCCGTTGGTAGTCATCCATTTGCAGAGCAGATGAGGCGCGATACCGATGTGTTTCGCCGCTTCGGTCCGGGTGAAGCTTCCATGAGCTTCTGCAATCTGCTCCAATGCCGCGACCGCTGGCTGCATCTCAGCAACTTTGCTTTGAAGCTCGATCACCTTCTCGGTATAAGAGAGAAGAAGTCCGCGCATTGCAGCTGGATCGTTCAGAACTGCAACCGGGTCGGCAATTACCTGCTTAGCGCGCCGTTCACACTCAATGAAATACTGGCGCGCCTGCTTTCCCTTTTCGTTGCGCTCAACCATGGAAAGCTCTTTCGCCATGTCGAGCGAGATATGGTACTCACGGCTTGGACGGCCACCAGATGAGGTTTTACTCAATTCTGAGTAAAAGTCTTTGCCCTCCTCAAAACCGTATTCAGCAATTCGCCTGGCGATCCAGTCATTGAAGCGAACGCCGACTTCAAGAAATACGTGAAGATCACGTGCATTGACAGTCTGGATCGAGCCTTCGCCAATTTGGCCTTTAACTACGGATGGAAATTTGCTATCTTCCATTTCGATAATCCTTTACGAAACTGGATTGTTTGAGAGCGAAGCGGGTTTCCTAGGCCGGTGCTTCGCTCTTTTCGTTCGCGCCATAAGCGCGCTTAAGCTGGAAAATAATCTCCGCATTCATGCTCCTTTCGCTTTTTGCTGCTTCCTCCTTGATGAAATCACGCAACCCTTCTGGGAAGCGGATTACAAATTTCGTCTCCATCTTTTCTGGTAAACCTCCTGTCCGATTTGTAACTACACTATGATAGCGAGTCGCCATGATGTCAAGTCGCCACTATGGAAAAAATGGCGATTCGCTAGTATGCATGTGAAATGTCCAGAAAAAGCCGCCCCCTTCCACCGTCCGATACCGCCGATAAATTTGTACTCCGCCTCCCCGACGGTATGCGGGAGCGCATTAAGCGCGAAGCTGACACTAACAATCGCTCCATGAACGCGGAAATTGTGGCCACACTGGAGGAGAGATATCCTCAGAAGACCACTTTCACTGATTTCATGCGTGATTGGGTAGCACCGATAGCAGCGGCCAAAACGGATGAAGAAAAAATACGTCTAGTAGAAGCTGCGAACTTTGAAGCTGAGATGCGTGATGCTGGCTATCGTGTCGGCCTTGACGTTGATCAAATGAAACCGTTCATCACGTTTCTTAGGTTTGATATACCTGAATTTGTGGACGAGCCGGACGATTGATGCCGCATCACATTTACCCGGCAACTAAAGCCATGCCCAACTTTTACCCCGTCTGATGTCGCTGACGGTAGATTGGTCGATGCCGTACTGCGCCGCCGTCTGACGTTGGTTTGCGGTTGAATATTTTATTTCAAAAACTTCAGCCTCAGTCAGCTTAGATAGATTGGAGCGCTCACCCCGACGATGGGTGCCGTGAATAACCGTATCCGCAAGATTGTCCGCTCGCGTTTTCCAAGAGAGATGCTTTGGATTGACACACCCCAAGTGGCCTTTTCCGCAACTATGGGCGCAGTCATAGTTTTTATCCGGAGAGGGGCCGTTTGTTTTTTCGCAGACATATCGGCTTACATACACGCCGCCTTTCATGGCATATCCATAGGTATTTGTGCCAAATGGCCAGATAAGGCAATCATCATCCCTGTAAGTAACTGCAACGGTATCGATGAACTTCTTCGGGTCTCCTACAAACGTTGCCCCTAGAAACGGGCTACCGTAGCGCCAATAACGAAGATAGTGCGCCCTGCAAAATCCGTACTTCTTTACGTGGATCGGTCGCTTACAGCCTTCGATACAGCACACGGGATCCCTCATGATCCGCCCTCAGAGACATCGCCGTTCCAATTGATGCGCTTATTCTTAGAAGCGAAATGAGTTTCAATGGATGACAATTCTCGCGAAAGTCGCTTCTCCTTCTCCTTGCAATGGAACCAGTACCCACCGCCGCCAAGGAGCGCCGCTAAGCCGATACCTGCTGTAAACATCGGGTTACCGTCCTCGCCGCCGCCCCAGAAGAAGCCGGAAACAATCATCAGGACGCCAGCTATTGTGATGTAAGCAGCTAATCCTGGATGGAGGTCATTTAGTTGTTTGCGCATCGCCTTGTATCGCTCGGATTGGCGTGCTTCGTATTCACTTAATTGCTTCATTCAACAGCCCCCTGCAAAGCTGGCTTAATCCCCACATGGATAGCTGTTCTGACCCCAGGCAGGGTTGCCCCCGGCAACTGTCGAATCATCGCATTCGCGCCAGATTTCTTCAAGTCGCCTTCGCCGAGTTGCTGGGCAATAGTCGACAAGTCCTCAAAGACACCCGCCCAAGGGCCAGCGATAGCGCCTAGTTTGTTTCTGCTCGCATATCTTGACGCCGCTCCGCCTTGATCTACGTCGCCCGCAACAGCTTGGACACCTTTCATTATACCTACCGGAGAACCGAGTTTTTCCGCCGTGTTCGATATTTCAAATGGCAGCGAAAGAATGCCCGTACGGTCAAGCCCGTCCGCGATCCATAACCCTGAGTTCTCCAGAAGACGGTTAGCTTCTTCCGTATCGCCGCGTTCCATGAATTTCAGATAGCCAACCATCATGCCAAGCGCCGTACTAAACACCAACTGCTCAGCTAATCGGTGAGGACGTTCTTGCAACCCAGCAATGAGAACGCGCTGATGCGATGCTAGACCAAAGCTCTTGAACTGCATGATTAGTCTGCCCCAATTGGTTTTCATCCAGAGGGGCGTATCAGCCACGCCTTTCGTAACAATCGTCCGATCAACGTCTTTATTGAGTGCTGCCGCCCAAGCACGTCGCGCGCCATCATCGGTCCATTCCGAGACATTTGCGCCCCAGATATTCTTTTCTTGAACGCCGTGGGCATTGATTTGCTTGGCGATACGTTCGGCCATATTCTCGTTTATGCCCAGATAGGCCATATAAGCACGCTCGCGCTTGTCTGCGCTTGACCAATTGAGCGCATTTCGCGCCATCCGGTTTTGCGTCATGACAGCTGCAATAGTCTTCATTGTGTCGTTCCAGTAACCAAGGCCGGTAGTCTTGGTGAATAGGTTCGACGTGTTCGACAAGAACCGTTCATACGATGAACCGTATCTGTAAGGGTCCTGTAAATCCGCTAGCGAAGCCAACCGGGATTGCAGCACAACTTCAGTTACCGCTCCGAGATCGCGGGCGTCCTGCCGGGCAATCTTGGCAGCTTTTGTTCCTGAAACTAATGCTGGCAAGGCATCAGACATAGAAGCCCGTACCCCATGAACAGCCATAGGCCGTGCTGCATCAGTCAAACTGGCGAGCACGACACCGCCGAGAAGGCGCACATAGTTCCAGGTGAGTGCTGCCCTCGTGAGTCTGCTCCATCCGCTGCTTTCATCTGCCGCCTTGTACGTGCCGCGTATCATGTCACGGAAAGCTTGGAGGTTCTTCAGGTCCCTGTCTCTGGCCTTATCCAGCTGAATTCGATCTTTCTCGGACTTTGCCGCGACTGACAGATCATCATATTCCCGATTGATGGCATCCAACTGGTCTTTAAGGTCAGCCCGACCGAATTTTTCCGTAAGTTCAATATCCGCACCCATTACTCGGCTATAGCGCCGAAGAATAAGTTCCATATCGTTCTCTAGAAAATCTTCCACCATTTCGTCTGGGATATTGAATGTGCGCTCTTTCAACGGCCCGCGCTTGGTCGGAACAAGCCATTCTGGCACATCGCCGTTGCCCCGCCCAGTTAGATTGTTGAACACGTCCTTCACTACATCTTGAACGTAATCTTCCATATCGGCCTTGGAAACGAAATCTACCCTCTGGTCATCGGGCAGCTTCGCGATTTGCTCTCGAAGATAATCGGCGGCAATCTGTCTGAATTCATTCTCACGCGCTATTAGCCGTTGACGGTTCCAAAGGCGGGTGACGTAGCTTGCTGCTGTCGTCGTCTTAATGTCCTCTGGAAGCAGTTCGAGCATCTTAGCCCGTTCCAATAACGGATCAAAAATACGCTGTCGGGCTTGTCTGGCGAGCCGTGTAACATAATCATTTCCATTGGGGTCAACATCGCCTCGTCTAGCCGCCCGGCTTACCGCTGACATAAAATCGGCTCTAGACCCTTCAAACCCTGCTCGTTTCGCATCTCGCCAAGAGGAATTTGCCTCAGTTAGCCACTGCGCCAGCGATCCACGTTCGGTCTGCTTGACAAGATTTTCGACCGAAGGACCAAACGACCGTCCATCCATGTTCATCTTCGTGTAGATCGGGTTATCGACCAACTGATCGTAAACCTTGCGTACCTCCATCGAAGGAGAAAGCATGGTCTGAATACCAGGATTAATTCTTGCCGCCGCTGTAGCCCGGGCCACCAGTTCCGCCGCTTTCGGTCCACCGATCCCCAGATCGTCAATGTTGATCTTCTCAACGGCAGCTGCGCCAGCAGATTGCATGCGCTTGACGATGATATCCGTCACCTCGTCTGGGTTTGGAACTTTCGTTTCAAGATCATCCTTCAATGCCTTGCCGACGCGGTTCCATTCGCCTTTGCTGAAGAACTTTGCCCCACCCATACCGATTAGTCCGCCAAGCAGAACCGAACCACCAACGGTGAAAGCGCTTTCTTCTGGGGTTCTTGTCTCTTGTGTGGACTGCAACGCGGCCTCACTTGCAGCCGCTGCGCCGCCAGCCGCCAACCCAACCGACAAGGCGGATTTTGTAGCAGAATAGCCAACTTTACCAGCTCGAACGAAGGCCCCTCCGGGGAGAAGGTTCGTCGGATCGGTTGCTACTGTAGCAGCCAATCCAGCTAAGTACTGTGGCCAACTACTGGCGGCGATGACCCGGTCATTCTGGTATTCGCGTTGAATATTAGACAGTGTGGCGTCGAACGATTTGTCGTTGTAAACCTTATCGAAGGCTCCGCTTTTTACAGCATCATGATAACGACGCTTCAAATCTTCATTAGGTTCCGACGATATAACGTCTTCTATCTTTCTGAACGGATTTGAAGCAGGATCGACTTTATAGAAATCGGCGCTACCCATTGCCAACTTCGCGTCCGATAACGCTGAAAATACAGGATTATCCTCTTGAAGCATTGCGCCCGCAACCTCTAGTGCAGATGGATCAGGCTTGTCGTGCGTAGCGATGCCAAGTGTTCCGCCTGGTAGAGGTGCTGAGCGGTTCAATGGCATGGATTATTTCTCCTGCGGCAGATGAGTTGTGAAATCGCCTAGATCTCGATCACGCTTAGCTTTTGCGGCGTCTCGTTCTTGCATCTGCCGATCCTTCGAACGGCGATTTTCCGCCTGCCTCTCCGCAATGGCACGTGCCATGGGGCTTCCTTCTTTCGCTACGCCGCGATAGAGACCGTCGTTACTGAACCTTTCTGGCCCATTGCGACCTTCAGGGTAGTTCCGCATCTCTTCGTTACGATTGTCTGCCCAAGATACTTCTCGCTCTGCCAGAGATTGCTTCTGTGCATCATTGTATTGCGCAAGTGCTGCATTACGATCAGCGAAAAAAGGCAGATGGAATAAACCAAGCTCGCCGTTCTTAGAGTATATTATTTGATAGTTGGCCGGGCGACCCGCCTTAAAATCACCGTCAGTCGTGTCGTAGCTCTCAAGCCACGCTTCATCAAAGTCCACACCTTCGGCCTTCAAGGCGTCGTGAAGCTGATCCTTGATGTAGCCATAGCTTCCGTCCGGCAATGGGTCGTACGTCTTCTCGGGTGGCAGGCGCATGACAGTCTTCGAACCAAATATAGACATATCCGAAAGGCCGTATATTTTTTGCATGCGCTTGGCGGCAAGATCACGAGCGATATTCTCGTTGCCGTTCGCCTCTACAAAGCCATCCTCTAGGATGTTTTTATAGTCTGCCACAATCTGGGCCTGCGACTCTACGGATGCACCAATCCTTACTATTTCTTCCGATATTTCCCCGCCCACTTTGGCAGACGAGAACAAGCCCGGATCGAATATCTTAGCCACGTCCGCAGCCGAAACTTTCGTGATTGCCTTCTTCACCGGATCCGATTTGAGAATTGCATCGCGCCGACCCGCAAGGTCTGGGTTGTTCTGTTCGGCAATTCGCTTCGCCGCGTCCTCGTCTGAATATCCCAACGTCTTGTAAGAGTTGAATAAGTCGACTTTCTTTTGAATTCCATCGCCGCCGGTGGCGCGAGATATTGCTCCGGAACTAATGCTGGAATAACGGGAAGCACTGGCCAAAGCGCTCTGAATATCGGCAACGTTCTGGCTTTCTACACCAACGCGAATACGATTCATCAAAGGCTGGGGCACATATCCAGACTGCGCTATCATTCCATCGAAGAAAGGCTGCTGTCCCTCTTCCGGAACGTTCTTCATTACAAAATCGGCAACATTGTCATTTCTTTTTTGGAAATCGTTATCATACGGGTCACCGGAGAAAGTCCCGGACTGGATCGAACCGAGGTCGCTCGCCAGTGTATTTTGTGCCTTCATCGAAGATTGATAGCTTTTAAGCAGAGCAGCCTTTTGCCCTTGCCCCAAATAAGGATCATCGATGATATCGCGAGACGTAAGTTTCGTATCTCCCATGGCAATTCGAAGATTGAAATTATCAGCTACGCTGTCGCGATATGCCTTATCTCGTGCGCTTTGCTTCGCTTGCCTCTCCAGTACAACTTTTTCAGCGGTTTCATAAACCGCCTGACGCTGTTCAGGCGACATATCCTGATACCATGCCGGAAGCGGTTCAGGTCCTGCCTGTTGAGGCGAAACTGATCCAGTGGAGGCATCCACGGGACGCCCCATGGCCTGAGCCATCTTGCGTTCGGCCCACTGCTTGACCTCACCAACGGACTTTCCCGCAAGGATCGTCGGGTTTGCCTTTATTGCTGCGGTGCTGAACACATCGCTTGCTGGCGCATCATTAGAGGTTGATGCAAGCTTTTGCGCTGTACCTACGCCGCTAAAATGCGCGAGATAGATTTCACCCGGTGTTGGTTCGCGGCCTGTGGTACTGCGCAGGCTATTGATATTGTCTTTAGTCAGACGAATACCAGCATCAATATTCTGATTGGCATCTAATGGATTTGTAAGTCCGTACTGCTTGCCAGTGCTATTGATAATTTGGAACACACCGGATGCAGATGATGTGGCTGCCTTTGCCTTGGGGTTAAGATTGCTTTCAATCGTCCCGATGCCAATGGCAACATCAGCCGGAACGCCGTGTTCCTGTGCCTTTGCTGTAATGAGCTGAGCTACACTACCTCGATTAAGGTTGAGGATCGCATCCGGGTCACGTTCTGCAATCAATTTGGCACGGCTGTAATTCGCATCACGAAGGTTAAGCTGCGAACGACGGTCAGCCTCATCGGGTGTCAGAATGCCGGTCTTGGATGCAACTTCAAGCGTCGCCTGAATATCAGCGCGAGCCTTCAGTTTCTGCTCTTCGGTTGTCTCTGGATCGACATAAATACGGCGCTGCGTCTCAAGGGTCTGATCAAGATTGGCAATAGTTGCCTGCTTGCCGAGTGTATCAGCTTTCCCGTCAATGCTGGCATTCAGACGTACAGCATCGGTGTTGGCACCCTGTACCCAACGCTCACGCAAATTCGGATCACTGATATTCTTCGCTGCACGATTGACGACATCGCCAGTTGCCTTGGGAGCACGCTGACTGAATGTGCCATAATCAGGATCGTTGTCGAACTGTTTGCCGACGTTGATAAGGCCCTGATTAAGCTCAGCCTCTGCCTTTGCCATGCCAAGTGCATCCTGCTGCCGCTTCTGTTCTTCACCAATAGCTGAAACGACACCGCCCAAACGCTGGAGTGACGGGCCAACCGAGTCCTCAGGGCCGCTCGCAATAATGCGCCCTGTACGTGCAGAAGCTGGCCGAGAGAGATCATTAGCAGAAGGCAATACAGCCATTATGCAATGCCCTTATAGCGAGAGATGCCACCTAGAATTGAAGTGCCTGCGCCGATCAAGCCGCCCAGACGCGCTGAGCGTGCGCTTGCACGACGTGACGCTGCTTGATCCTCATAGCCACGGGCGCGGCTTTCGCCGCCATAAATATCCATAAGCTGATTAAGACGGCTCTGTCCGGCAATGCTTTCGCCCAGCATCGCCACTGTCGGCGCATCAGTACCGGCACCTGCTCCAGAAGCAGCGGAAGCAGCCTGAAGGCGGGATTGCATCAACTGCCCCTCCTTGCGCTTGAGTTGAGCCTCCTGAGATGCAGCAGCGCGTTCTTCCGCGGCGCGCTGTTCGGCTTGCTGCGCCTCGAATTCTGCAGCTTTTGCCTGTGCATTGGCAGACGCAATTGTCCCCGCCGCACTGAGGCCACCCCCCAGAATTGTAGCTGCGCCGCCGATTGTTGACGTGACGGAGCTGACAGCGGAGCCGATGGCTGCGCCGATAGGTGCTAGAAATGCCATTAATTACATCTCCCAGAGATGAGAGTTGACTTCAGTGAAACCGAGGCGTTGAAGCCATTCACGGGAACGAGGGATTTCCGGATCTGGCCAAGCCTTGAGCTTGAAACCGTGAGCCTTCAAGCCAGCGAGAAATAGAAGTGCTGCCCGGTGAACCGTAACTTGATGCCTTTTGGCAATTCCATCCTCAAAGCGAGCGGACAGCCACATATCGCCTGCGTATGCGTATGCCGCCCAAGCGGCAACATCGCGACCATCAATCGACACCGCGTAACCAATGAAGGACGTCGGCAGCAATTGACGCCGAGAGAGGCGATAGATTTCCATCTTGGTTATCTCTCTCAAGACGGCATTCGGAGGCAGACGAAACGGATTATCGCTTGTCATGAAGGCCAACTTGATCTGTGACGGAATTTATCTGCACCGGATAGGGCGCATATGCCTCGATGCAAAGACGCGCATCTTCCTGCCACGATCCTGGAACCGGGAATGTCCGACTTTCATGGCCCGTCAAAACGGCATTTTCATCGACTGGAATACCATTGAGCGTCCTCGGCAGTGGGTCCATCTTGTCGAAGGAGTCACCAAACCGTAGCGCCTGCGCACTCATCGCCGTGTTTTTGAGAACAACACCAACCTGAACAAGCCGCTTAGACTGGTTCATTGGCGCATCGGAACTGTAGGCGAGCTTCGTTGACTTGAACTGCGCCTTGTATGGGAGGCCGACACAAACAGATGTAACGCCATATGGCAGCGTGATCGATCCGGAAGATACGATGAATGTACCAGGTACGCGCTTGCCATTGGCCCAGACAATGACGGTGCGGCCATTCAAATGCGATAGGCCGGTGACAGTGGGACTATTGGAATTGTTAGCGACAAAAACATGCGCATCAGCCATGCGGTTCGCCGTACCGCCGATAGCTTCCGTATCGAAGCGAAGCAGTTCATTGTAATAATTCCCGTTGCGCAAAACGGTCATCCATACAAAATCCTGCTCAGTCCCCGGCGTCACACATACAGATACAACCTGACCATCAGTTTCAAAACGATGCCAGCCGGTAACGTCCTCCGCCTTTTCATAAAGCAGAATACCGCACTGCCCGTTACCCAAGACGCACCAGACGCGGCTATCTGGCTGGCGTTGGACAGCAAGCTCAACAACACCAGTTTCCGCAATCTCAGGATTAAAGCGCGTCAGGTTGGACGAAGCGTAATCGAGTGCCTGCGAGTCGTACGACAATTCATAGAGCCTCTTGCCCGAACGCTGCACATAGATGCCGTTACGATCAATCTTCGCTGGCTGGACGTTCGCACTTCCCTGCGTCGATGCATCCTTGATGGTGAAATTAGTTGGCGTCATCGGCTCATCAAATGACGAAGAGCGAGGCACGCTTTCGGCGCCTGATGTTCCAATGACCATACGGCCTAGAGACAAAATCCACTGGGCGTAGTTGATTGGTCCTGTGGCGATGGAACGAATGATAGGTCCCGCATCGCCTTCGGTATCTGGATCAAAGGAGTCGAACGCATCCGATACCGAACCCGCTATCGAGTCCTTGTTTCCAAGCCATAGGCGCCCTTCGTGGAGGGCTACAGCAGACGGCCAGCCTCGAACTCCGGACCATATGCCTTCCTTCCAGTCATCCGCCCAAGTTTCGGCACGAAAGAACGGTTTGGTAACTTCGACGGCAGCCGCTGTATCCGAAATAATGCCAAGTACCCGACATACACCCGCACCGCCACCAGCACCGGCGTTCAAAGCAACCGTTGCCGCTCCTGATGAATATGTATCATCCCGAAAGCCAATTCTGGCCCAGTGAGTGACGTTATCATATTCATCACCCATTCGGCGGATGGTGCCGGACTGGTTTGTCGTGAATGTGCCAGACTGACCATTCCAGTCATCCTGATTACCGTAGCCATCTCCGTCCATGGATAATTGAAGCTGAAGCGTGCCAGCCCAAGTACCAGAGATATTAACGAAGAATTGCTTGCTCGCTGCAACACCGCGAAGCCGCACAGGTTCAGACCATTGATCAGGCCCTGCAAGTGTTACTGTCTGGTACTGACCAGTGTGAAACAAGCGGAATACCGTGCCAACATGCCCAGTCTTGAAGAAAGGCGCCGACGTTGTGAGTGTCGCCAACCCTTCCGTGGCGGAGACTTTCATACGAAGATCAGCAGTGCGAACTGCCAGAAACGGGCCGTCGTTGATGGGGTAGGTTACGACCGACCATGAACGGGTACCGCGCCGTTCAATTCGTGCTACCCGTGTCGACTGGTGGGTGCAAAAGACAACATCGGCGGATTGTTCAAAACGGATTTCACGAAGAATACTTTCGGACCAAGGAGTTGAAAGAACCAACTCCCCAGCTGTTTCAATCTTGCACGACCTGACAACACGGAACGGCCTACCGGAGTTCTGGAACTGTATCCAGAAATTGCCAGTCGGTGTAAAAGCGATGCTGTGATATCCGTCACCAAGGCTGGTTTCAGCAACATATTGATCGCCACCGCTTGTTGCTCCAATCCGCATTCTAACCGGCCCGCGGGTGACTTGTATTCTCAGGGCGTGCTGTACACCAACACTTCCACCAGAAACGGTTACCTGCTGTCTTGCATAAGCCGTGGAACCCTTTGCAAGGGCATTGAGCGCCAGACCATCAGAAGCAATCTGTGAAGACGCCCCGTCGGTTGCGGTAAGCGTCCATCCCGCCCCTGTAGCAAAGTCTCCGTCTGATACAACCGTCGATACGGCAGCGCGGACGATTGGTCGACCATCCAGCAGAGGGCGGAATTCTAGGCCAGTAAACTCCAACTGCGCAGTGTCCGTGGCTGAAAAAACAAATGGCACAAGGCGAGCGCGCTTGTTACTGCGCGTCGTTGAACGATACTCAGTGCCGGGACGGAGAAAAATAGGCCCAACCGTCTTGGGAAAGAAGTTGATGCAAGTCTCAGCGGCAAGGCGCATTTTGGCCAGATCGATACGCGAAATTGTATCACTTCCGACTTCGCCGCCATTCAGTGCAAAGACGAGATTGTTGGTTGAAGCCATCAGTATTCCCTACGACTTCCACGAGAACCGCGCCGCGATGAAACCCACTTGCCATCCGGCCATTCCTTTGGACCCTCACGAAAAGCATCGTGACTGCGCGCCAGACGGCGGGCTACTGCAGCCTGCCCAGTGACGCGATCAAGCTTGGTTTCACTTTCGGTGACTATCGGACAGATTTTTTCTGCGAGAGTGGCAATCACTGCATCCGAAAAGAGTGCTGTCCATCTACCCAAATCCCAACCAGCCTCAATCGATGACGAAACATATTTGAGATAAAGCGGATCAACATCGGCGTAGATCAGTCCGGACTCTTCCACGAAGCGGGAAAGCGGCGGCGTGAGTGACGCGACACTAGAAACTGTATATGTACGAAGCCAGTCTTCTGGCTTGCTGAATACGAACTGAAAGCCGAACTGCGGCTCGAAATCCTCATCATGGCTCAGCTCAACCGTCACCATGGCGAATTTCCATTGCGCAGACTCCAGCAGAGAGCGCACAACGCGATCCCATTGTCTATCCAGCGCACGGCGTGCCTTATTTTCGTCTGACAACGTGGCGAGTGGTTCCTCGCCGATGAGATCAAGAGCGCCGTTATAGAGTTCGAGCCGTTCAGCCATCAGTCAGCCTCAAGCCGCTTCTGCGCGCTCTTGCGAGTCGATCCACTTGATTGCCGCGTCCTTGCTTGGAAGGCTTTCAGCAACGACTTCATTGTCAGCAATTCGGATGACGCAATGAGATGAATGAGGCCCGCGATACTGATAGCGGTATTTCGAGTCCCGGCTCAGATCGATGTCGACCTTGCCGTCAAGCTTGACGTGTCGAAGTTCGACGACATCGAGCGATGCTGTGCGTACTGAACGAACAAGCAATTCAGCATAGAATGCGCCATCTTCCGAAACAACCTCGATACGATCATACGGACGCAGGGAAGCGGCGACATGCGCCCAGAACGCCGGAGCAAGGACGGACTTGTATTCCGTGCCCGCCTCGCAAACGACGAAGAAAGGCGCACGATTCTTATAGCCCTGCGCGCTCATGCGCGAAGGCGTCAACGAAGCAGACATGAAAGCCTCTTTTGTTGGAGAGAAAACGGGCGGCACAGGATTGCACCGCCCGTCATGATGTCGATTACGCGATTGCAGTAGCCGCGCTGGCGGTAGCTGCACCAGCTGCACTGACAGCAGTAATCTTGAACATCGAATAACCGGCGCCAGTTGGTGCAATCGTGTGGATCAGATCGCCCACGCGAAGGCCCTTTGCAGTGCCGTCCGAGAAATATCCGGCGCCAGTAATAGCGGCCAGATTGTCCGCGGTCTTGTAGGTGAAGATGCGCGGGGTTTTGCCACCGACATTTTCAATCACAAGGTTCAGGTCATTGGAGACGTAAGCCATGGTTCAAGCTCCTTTCTTACGCCGAGAGGGTCGTATCGTCGTGGTTGACGACAACAACGCCGGAGTTCTGGAGAAGCTTCGAACCCATGAAGATGCTCGAACGTGCCCAGTAATAATCGTCTTCCTCGTTGTAACCAGCATTAACCGACATCTCGCCGGTATTGACGGCATGGCCGATTGCATTGCGATGGTATGCAAAGCATTTGGCAGCATTCGTGCCACGGCCTGGAAGACGAGGATGCTCAACCCAGTTGAAGCCAGCCCAACGCACCATGCGACGAGTAGGACCGTTCAACGGCTTGATATCCACATAGTCGGCGGAGGCGAACTCGGTGACCTGCAGCAGGTTGCCCATGAAGGCAGGCGTGCAGACGAAGAACATGTTATCCAGTTCTTCGATGTCGACTTCGCTGTTGCCGAGCATAGTACGAGCCTTCATGACCACTGCCAGCGATGCAGCAGCAGCGGCGCCCGTATTCTGGGTTCCGGTGTTCAGCTGACCGATGATGTCCTGGTCAATCTTGCGGTTCATCACCTTCGTGGTGCCGGTCTGCATGATGCGACGTCCATCGCCCTGCGATGCGAAGATGTTGAAGTTAGTCCGCTTCGGCTTGTCGTGCCATTCGACAAGAGTAGCCGTGTACTGGTTGAGGTTGTCGGGGCGGGACGGGATATTGCCGTCAAGGCCACGGGTTACAGGCTCAGCGTTGCCCGTGTCTGCCACGAGGAAAACCGCTTCATTGCCCTTGATGACCGCTTCGGTCGTTACGCTGGAACGAAGAAGGGACTGGCCCTGTTCGAAGCCAGCGATAAACTCCTGGCGGTATTGTTTTTGAAATGCACTGTCAGCCATGAGAAAACTCCTGTTCGGCTGGGTTGCGTCAGGGTTCGCTCACGTTTCGGGAGGCCGTTCAGACGTGCGCAGGGAGACCGCTCAATCGCTTGGGCGGGGCTGCTTGGTCGTTACGGGGCGTCACGTTTCTGCGGATGGATGCCGTCTAACCGGCTGTCTTGTGCGGGGCCTGTGAAACAGGGGAAGCCGCGAGTGTATTAGCGTCCCTTGCCGGAACGCCGTTCCTGAGCCTGAAGAAGGTCGTTGTATTCCTTCTGGACCTTCGCATCAGACCAGTATGCTTTGCCACCATCTGTGCGCATCAGAGATTCAATCTCAGAGATGCGATCGTCGATGCTGCGGCCACCCGCGCCGGGATTATCCGGGACAAGATCACCGGCATAACCCTCATCGCGGGCGAGATTGACGAAAAACTTGATGACTTCCGGGTTGCTGCCGATCTTCGAGCCATCGGCAAGACGCCCATGCATAAGAAGCGGACCCATTTCACCGAAGCGGGCAGAGACATAATTGTCGGCCATCGCTACATTTCGCTTGAACTCGACACGCCCGCCAAATTCATCGATCAGCGTGTCGCGTGCCGTTTCTTCGCGGTTGATATCTTCCTCAACCAGCTTGTCAGTCGCTGACTGCTCCATCTGACGATAGATCGCGACAGCTTCCTTGACGGTCGATGCTGGCATGTTGCGCTTGTGCGCTTCTTCCAGAAAGCCTTGATAGTTCTGCTTCAGATCGTCAGGCAACTTGTCGAAGCCTTCAATTTCATATCCCTTGATATCAGCAGGGACGCCATTCTGCTCACGCCAAGCCTTCTGCTCGTCTTCCGTACCCTTTTCAGGGAATGGCTCATTCTTGGCAGCAGGGCGCGTGCGCAAGGCTGTCTGGGCCTCAACGAGTGCCTTGGCGATATCCTTAGGCGACGCATAGCGGTCGAGAATTTTCTTTGTCTTCTCATCCCCGCCCGATGCCTTGTCACGCCAGTCTTCCGGCCATGAAGTATCTGCCTTGACAGGCTCTGGCTGTTTGCCGTCACCTTTAGGCTCTTCGGCAACGGGTTCATCGGCAACGGCACCTTGCCCGCCGATAATCGGATCACGTTCCGGGGTAGTCGTATCTACCGGCGCTTCTGCAACCGGCTGACCCTTCTCAGTGTTGAGTTCGTCACTCACGACTTGTCTTCCTCTTTCTGTTTAAAAGGCGAGTTGACGACGCCAACTATCGCCGCGCCGACGAAGTGTCGGCCTGACATGAAGTAGGTTGCATTGGTGTTTTCGTGGGCCACGATGCCCGGATAGGAGCAGAGACGATTGACAATGCAGGATAAGGCCAACTGCTGTTGACGCCCGCTTGCCTTTCCTTCGCTCAATGCCTTGAATGCGCGGCGCTCATCATCTGACAGCGCCACTGGATCGAATATCGACTTACTGGCCATTGCCACCGCCTGCGATTGCCTTCACGGCCTCCGCTACATTCTTGGCTGCTGCACCGCCTTCTTTGACCATAGGCAGTACCTGCGCGACACCTTCGAG
>Ga0006562J51391_1012292_pt1 | contig 19950 bp, 17 predicted proteins | sample Ararhi6_input_d2_FD_51391 | JGI IMG/M metagenome (IMG submission 51391) | reverse complement strand
ACCCGGACAAGACGCTGTCGCGTTCCGACATCCTCGAGTCGGTGTGGGGCACCACCGAGAACATCGGCACCAACGTCATCGACCAGTACGTCTCGTACCTCCGGAAGAAGCTGGATGCGGCGGGCGCCGGACTGAACATCGTCACCGAGCGGGGCCGCGGCTACCGTCTCGATGCCCGCAATGCGGTCGACACCAAGCGCACGACGCCGGGCGGCGACCACGTCCCGAGTAGCCACGACACCGCATCCACCTCGTGAATCGGCTGCGGCGCCTCTCGATCACGGCGCGCATCACGATCGGCAGTCTGATCGTCGCGGCGCTGTTCGGTCTGGTCGCCGTCTTCATCATCCGTGTCGGGGTGTCGTCCATCCTCCACAACGCGACCGTCACTCTCCTGAGCAATGACGTCGCAGCGCCAGTGGAGTCGCTGCCGTCGAAGCCGACGGGTCCGTTCGACCTGCCGGGCGGCGGCCAGGAGCTCGCGATCGTCGCCGAGGACGGCACCATCCTCGCGTCGACCATGCCGCAGGGGCTCGAGGACCGCATCGGGCGTCTCATCGATCAGGGCCGTGAGCCGCGCGAGGTGCAGGTGGGCGACGACCACTATCTCGTCCTCTCGCGCAGCGTCACCACGTCGGACGGCGTGATGCACGTCGTCGCCGCGCGGAACGACGAGACGACCGCGCTCATCCTCGACCGGCTGACGGCAGCCCTGCTCGCGGGCGCCGGTGTGCTGATCCTCGCGTTCGGCGCGGCGTCGTGGCTGCTCGCGCGGGCGGCGCTGCGGCCGGTGAGCCGGATGCGGGAGCAGGCGGATCGCATCGCCGGCTCGACCCCGCAGGAGGCGGCCCTGTTGACGGTCGGGCCGGCCCAGGACGAGTTGTCGGAGCTCGCGACGACGCTCAACGATCTGATCCTGCGCCTCCGTGCGTCGGCGGAACGAGAGCGTCAGATGGTGTCCGACGCCAGCCATGAGCTGCGCACGCCGCTGGCCGTGCTGCGCGGGCAGCTGGAGCTGGCCGAGCTGGATGCGGGGGATCCGAACGCCCTGCTGACCGACATCCGGGCCTCCCACGCGACGGCGATCCGCCTGGCGGCCCTCGCGAACAACCTGCTGGAGCTGTCGCGGATCGAGGCCGGCCCGTCGAGCGGTCGGATCGACTGGCGGACCTTGGTGGACGAGCTGACGGACGCGATCGACCGGGCGCGCCTGCTGGTGAGCAGCGACGACGAAGCCGCCGGCATCTCGGTCGACTTCGAGTACGACCCCCGACAGCGACCCGACCCGGAAGCACGCGTCGCCCTGTCCCCCACCGATTTCGGGCGCATCCTCGACAACCTGCTGGCGAACGCGATCATCGCCATCCGATCCTGTGGCGAAGACCGCCCTGAGGCGACCGTCGTTGCCGCGCTGTCGCTCGCGGACGGCACGGACGGCAGCGAGTCGGTGGTGCTGACGGTCCGGGATTCCGGCCCGGGGATGCCGGAGGAGTTCATCCCCGTCGCCCTGGACCGCTTCACACGCGCCGACGGGTCCCGTACGGGTCAGTCGGGTGGCGGGCTGGGGCTCGCGATCGTCGGCGCGTTGGCGGATGCAGCCGGCGGACGCGTCCGGCTCGCGAACGCCGAGCCCAACGGGCTCACGGTGACGGTGATCCTGCCCCTGCGCCGCGACTGACGGTCGGCGGCCCGACCGTCACCGTCCCGACCGTCAGCGTCCCGACGTCAGTGGCCGGACCGGTCCGAGTCCACGCCCGCGTCGGGGCCTTCGTCGAGGGCGTCGAGCGAGTCCAGGTCGTCCGCATCGAGCTCGAAGTCGAACACCGACAGGTTCTCGGCCATGCGCTCTGGGTTGCGCGACTTCGGGATGGCGACGAGCCCGTTCTGCACATGCCAGCGGAGCACGATCTGGCCGGGAGTCCGGCCGTGCTTCTCGGCGAGCCGGGCGAGCACCGGCTCGGCGAGAAGGTCGCCCGTTCCGCCGATAGGGCTCCACGATTCGGTGACGATGCCGTGCTCGCTGTCGTAGGCGCGCTGTTCGCGGCGCGGGATGGCGGGGCTGAGCTGGATCTGGTTGACCGCCGGCGTGACGCCCGTCTCGGCGATCAGGCGGTCGATGTGCGCCGGCTTGAAGTTCGAGACGCCGATGGCGCGCGCCTTGCCGGCGTCGCGCAGGCGGATGAAGGTCTCCCACGTGGAGACGTACTGGTCACGTTGCGGCAGCGGCCAGTGAATGAGCAGCAGGTCGACGTAGTCGAGCCCGAGACGTGCCAGGCTGTCGTCGAGGCCGGCCACGGCGCGGTCATCGCCCTGATAGGTGCCGTCCAGCTTGGTCGTGACGAACCAGTCCTCGCGAGCGAGGCCGCTCCGTGCGAGCCCCCGCCCGACGCCGACCTCGTTGGCGTACTTGACCGCCGTGTCGACGTGCCGGTAGCCGATCTCGGCGGCGGTGACGATCGCCTTTTCGACCTCGGCGTCGTCCAGCGGCCACGTGCCCAGACCGAGTTGTGGGATGCTGCCGCCACCGGCGAGAGGCAGGGAGGGGATCGAAGGGGTCATGTCGGTCACAGTACGCGTTACCTTCCACTCGGGGTGCGGTCGGGATGGGTCGGAATAGGCTCAGAGGATGTCGTCCGACAGGTGCGTCGGGTTGCCGAAGCGGTGGTTCGTGATCGAGATGGCCTGCTCGTGGAGGAACGTGAGCACCTCGACCCTCCCGGACGGCGTGACCGGTCCGCTGTAGACCGCGACGTCGGGGCTGCCGCCCAGAGCCGTCGCGAGCGCGACCGGATCCCCTCCGATGAGCCGGATGCGATGGGCCGGGACGCGGTGCGCCCGGATTCGGGACAGCCAGTGCGCGTCGGACTCGACCACGACCTCGATCTCCCGCTCGCGCAGAAGCGCGTGCATCCCCCGCGGCAGCTTCACCGGAGTGCTGACCGAGAACGGCGAGCGTGCCACCGTCCCGGCCGCCATCACGCGGAGCAGTTCGGGCAGCGAGCTGCCCTCGGAGAGCCGGATGGCCACGGGCACCGGCCGGTACCGGAAGAGGTTGCGTTCGACGCCGAGCCCCGAGACGTCCTTCACCCGGTGGTATTCGGTCGCGACGGCGATGGCGTCACTCAGGGCGGAACGCCGGACGAGGTCGAACGACGGATAGTCCATCGACGACTGCCCGGACTCGATGAGGTCGGAGACCCGGGTCTCCAAACCCCGGAGGTGCAGGCTCGAGCTCGAGTGCCCGGCCTCGGGGATCCAGCTCCCGAGCCCGAGCAGATAGTTGGGTCCTCCGGCCTTGGTTCCGGCTCCGACGGAGGACCGCTTCCATCCGCCGAACGGCTGCCGACGCACGATGGCACCGGTGATTCCGCGGTTCACGTACAGGTTGCCCGCCTCGACAGTGTCGAGCCAGTGCACGAGCTCGTCCCGGTCGAGGGAGTGCAGCCCGGCGGTGAGCCCGTACTCGACGGCGTTCTGATAACGGATCGCCTCGTCCAGGTCACGCGCGGTCATGATGCCCAGTACCGGCCCGAAGAACTCCGTCAGGTGGAAGTACGAGCCGGGCTGGACGCCGGTGCGCACTCCGGGGGTCCACAGCCGACCGGTGTCGTCGAGGCGGCGCGGTTCGACGAGCCACTCCTCTTCGGCGCCCAGAGTCGTGAGCGCGTGGAGCAGCTTGCCCGACGCCGGCTCGATGAGCGGGCCCATCTGGCTGGCCGGATCCTGCGGGTAACCGACCCGCATGCTGGTCACCGCATCCACGAGCTGGTTGCGGAAGCGTTCGGACTTGGCGACCGAGCCGACCAGGATGACGAGGCTCGCGGCGGAGCACTTCTGACCGGCATGACCGAAGGCACTCTTGACGATGTCGGAGACAGCGAGGTCGTAGTCGGCGCTCGGAGTCACGATGATGGCGTTCTTGCCGCTGGTCTCGGCGAGGAGCGGCAGATCCGGACGCCAGGACCGGAACAGCTTCGCCGTCTCGTACGAACCGGTGAGGATGACCCGGTCGACCCGGCGGTCGGCGATCAGCTGCTGGCCGAGCTCGTTCTCGGCGACGTCGACCAAGGCGAGCAGGTGCCGAGGGATACCGGACTCCCAGAGCGCCTCCACCATCACCGCCGCGGAGCGTCGGGCCTGGGGAGCCGGCTTGATGATCACACCGCTCCCAGCGGCGAGCGCGGCCAGCACCGACCCGGCGGGGATGGCGACGGGGAAGTTCCACGGCGGAGCCACAACGGTCAGGGCACTCGGGACGAACTGCGCGCCCTGTACCGCGTCCAGCTCCCGGGCGCGGGTGGCGTAGTAGTGGGCGAAGTCGGCCGCTTCGCTGACCTCCGGGTCCGCTTCCGCGATGGTCTTGCCGGTCTCGGCCGCCATCACCTCGATCAGGCGATCTCGGTTGGCCTCGAGAGCATGACCGGCGCGATCGAGGATCGCTGCGCGGTCGTGGCCGGAACGCGCACCCCACTCCCGACCGGCCTCGGCGACCATTCCGAGGATGGCGTCGAGACGTCCCGCGTCCTGGACGGCCGCACCGGCGATGGTCTCCGCGCCGAGGGACGAGGTAGCGGAGCGGGCGAGGATGCGCTTGCCCCACACGCGGTTCGCCGCACGGGACGGGTCGGTGTCCGGAGCATTCCGGAAGTCGTCGGCCTCGGCCGACGGGACCACTGCGGCGGCACTGCCGGGCGCCGCAGCCTCGTCCGGCGGAGTCAGCTCGATGCCGCCCGACCCTCGGGTCAGTCCCAGCACCACGCTCGTGAGCCCCTGCTCTTCGGGCGTCGCGGGCGCGGTGGGCGCGGGCGGTGCCGGAGGACGCGTGAAGGACGGCGCCGAGGCTTCTTCCCACTCGCGCGCGCGATCCTGCTGCCGGTTCGGGACCGGCGCAGTACCGCGCGGCCCGGAGTCGCTCTCGAACTCGGCGACGGACGCGAGGAAGCGCTGCTTCTCACGCTCGAACAGCTCCGGGTCGGAGCCGAGCTGGAACACGGCCGACATGAAGTTCTCGGGACTGGCGTTCTCTTCCAGACGGCGGATCAGGTACGAGATCGCCACGTCGAACTCTCGGGGGTCGACGACCGGGGTGTAGAGCAGGAGCTCACCCACCGTGCGTTTGACCGCCTCCGCCTGGGCGGTCGCCATTCCGAGCAGCATCTCGAAGTCGATCCGGGCGGTGACTCCCCGCTTCTGTGCGAGCAGCCAGGCGTACGCGATGTCGAAGAGGTTGTGCCCCGCGATGCCGATCTTGACGGCATCCGTGTGTTCCGGAGTCAGAGCCCAGTCGAGCACCCGCTTGTAGTTCGCGTCGGTCGACTGCTTCGTGCCGTACGTGGCGAGCGGCCAGCCGTGGATCGTTGCATCCACGCGCTCCATCGCGAGGTTCGCTCCCTTGACGACCCGGATCTTGATCGGCGCTCCACCCTGCGCGCGCCGCTGGGTCGACCACTCGGTCAGCGTCTGCAGCGCGTCCAGAGCGTCCGGCAGGTACGCCTGCAGCACGATGCCCGCCTCGAGCCCGAGCAGCTGCGGCTTGCTGAGGATGCTGGTGAAGACCGCCATCGTCAGATCGAGGTCGCGGTACTCCTCCATATCGAGGTTGATGAACTTCGGGGTCGGCGACGCCGCGGCGAACTCGTACAGAGGGCTGAGCCGTTCCACCACGCGCTCGACCGTCTCGTCGAACGCCCACATCGACAGCTGAGACGCGATCGAGGACACCTTGATGGAGACGTAGTCCACGTCGTCCCGGGCCAGGAGGGTCCGGGTCCCCTCAAGCCGCCGAAGCGCCTCCTTCTCGCCGAGCACCGCCTCCCCGAGCAGGTTCAGGTTGAGCCGTGCTCCATGACCGTCGGGGTCGTCGGGCGACCGGAGCCGCGCGATCGCCGGCCCCAGCTTCTCAGGTGTCGCATCGACCACGAGGTGCCCCACCATCCGCCGCAGCACGCGGCGGGCGATCGGGATCACCACCCAGGGAAGGACCGGACCGAACACGCCGCCCAGCCAGATCGCGAACCGCATGTACCACGGCAGGAAGGCAGGGATGCGCTTGGCCACCCGCTGCAGGTTGTACCCGGCGACGAACAGGTCTTGCGGTCGAGCCACGCCGTCGACGAAGCCCACGGCGAAGTCGAGACCGTGCGGGTCGCTGAGCACCCCCGCGAGTCTCTCGGCGGCGGGATCCTGGCGGGGCGCGGAGCCGTCGTCCCCACGCGCGCTCTCGGCGAGCCAGCGCTGCACCAGCTCGACCGCCTCGTGAGCGATCGTCGCCGGGCGCGCCTCGGCGCCATCCGTTGTGTCGACCATGATGACGACACTATTACCCGGCGCTGGGCGGCCCCGGAAGCGACCTGAAGATGTAGAGAACTGACGGTTATCCACCGCGGCTAGAGTCGATTCCATGACCGACCGCTCCCTCTCGTCCACCGCCGCGACGCACGACATCGTGATCGTCGGAGGCGGGCACAACGGCCTCACTGCCGCGGCGTACCTCGCGCGCGCCGGCAAGTCCGTCATCCTGCTCGAACGACTGGACGAGGTGGGCGGCGCCGCGGTCAGCGCGCAGGCGTTCGCGGGCGTCGAAGCGCGCCTCTCGCGCTACTCCTATCTGGTCAGCCTGCTGCCGCAGCGCATCATCGACGACCTCGGCCTCGACATCCGCCTGGCCCGCCGCCGCTACTCGTCGTACACGCCGGTTCCCGGCGACCCCGACGGCGCGGGACTGCTGATCGACAACACCGACGCGACGGCGACCGCGGCATCCTTCGCCCGGATCGGCGCGGCCGACGACGCGGACGCCTTCGACGGCGTCTACAAGAGCACCGGCGAGCTGGCCCGCGCACTCTGGCCGACCGTGACAGAGCCCCTCCTGACGCGAACGGAGGCGCGGGCGCTGGTCGGCGACGACGAGCTGTGGCAGGCCATGATCGAGCGTCCGATCGGCGAGTTCATCGAGTCGCGCCTCCAGAGCGATCTGGTCCGCGGGGTCGTCGCGACGGACGCCCTCATCGGCACCTTCGCCAGCCTCGGCGATCCGGAACTCGCGCAGAACCGGTGCTTCCTCTATCACGTCATAGGCCAGGGGACGGGCGAGTGGGATGTCCCGGTCGGCGGGATGGGCGCCGTCACCGGCGAGCTCGCCCGTGTCGCGCGTGAGGCCGGCGCCCGCATCGTGACCGGCGCGGAGGTGACGAGGATCGACCCGGACGGGACCGTCGAGTACCAGCGCAACGGCCACGAGCGACGGGTGGTCGGGCGCCACGTGCTCGCCAACGTCGCCCCCGGCGTCCTCGACCGGCTGCTGGGCGAGACCGCAGAGCCGGCCGCTCCGAAGGCCGAGGGCGCCCAGGTGAAGGTCAACCTGCTCCTGAAGCGCCTCCCGCGACTGCGCGATGAGGCGATCGACCCGAAGGCGGCGTTCGGCGGGACCTTCCACATCAACGAGACCTACACACAGCTCGAGGAGGCCTACTCGGGCATGACCCGCGGAGTGATGCCCGACCTCCTCCCCTGCGAGATCTACTGCCACACCCTGGCCGACCCGAGCATCCTCGACCCGGAGCTCGCCGAGACCGGCGCCCAGACCATCACGGTGTTCGGGCTGCACACGCCCGACCGTTGGCTCACGGACGAGAACAACGACGCCACCCGTCAGCGGCTTCAGGATGCGGTGCTCGCCTCCCTCAACTCGGTCCTGGCCGAGCCGGTCGAAGACCTCCTGCTGACCGACGCGGACGGCAACCTGTGCATCGAGACGAAGACCACGCGCGACCTCGAGCAGGCGCTCAACATGCCGGGCGGCAACATCTTCCACGGCCCCCTCTCCTGGCCGTTCGCCGAGGACGACGACGCCCTCGACACCCCGGCCGAGCGCTGGGGCGTCTCGACNCGGCATCCGCGCATCCTGATGTGCGGGTCCGGCGCGCGGCGCGGTGGCGCGGTCAGCGGACTCGGCGGACACAACGCGGCGATGGCCGTGCTCGAAGGCTGAGAGCACTCGCAAGCCGCCCTCTGCCGATTCCGGGCGAGCGTGACTAGTGTGTGGATCACCAGAGGCTGAGCCGACGGAGGTCATCATGATGCCGCAGCCGACAGGAAGACTGGTCCGCAAGGACGACGGGGTCTACCTCGTCCTCGACCGGATGTTCAAAGCGCCCATCGAGGAGGTGTGGACCTTCTTCAGCCGCTCCCCGCGGCTCGCGGAATGGCTGGGCGAATACAAAGGCACCGGGTCGACCGGGGCGGTCAAGTTCCGTCTGACCGCCGACGGCGACGACGCCGAGTGGCAGGACGTGTCCGTGATGGAGTGCTCGGCGCCGCACCGGCTCCACGCGGACGTCGGAGGAGCGGGCGCATCCCACCGGATGTTCGTGCATCTTCGCGAGGCGAGCGGCCACACCACGGTCACCCTCGGCCGACGGTTGCGGTCGCTCGTGGAGGAGGCGGACTCCGGACCCCGCTGGGACTACTACCTCGACCGTCTGGTGGCCGCGCACGATCACAAGCCGCTTCCCGAGTGGAGCAGCTACAGCCCCGCGATGACCGATCACTACCGGACGCTGTGCCGCGAACTCGACCGCGACCTGCGGTCGGAGCACACCGCCGCGCGCGCGGGAACGACCGGCTGACCTCAGCTGCTCAGTGACCTCAGCTGTTCAGTGCCAGCGGTGCTCCTGCAGCGTCACGCGCGGGCCGCGCCGCTGGAAGCGGAAGCCGCTCGCGAAGATCAGGCGCACGACGCGCTGCCGATGACCCGCCCAGGGCTCCAGCAGTTCGAGCATCCCGTCGTCGTCGACCCGGCGGCCGATGAGCGCTTCACCGACCTGGTGCGCGAGATGGTAATCGCCGACGCTGACCAGATCGGGGTGGCCGTGAGAGCGCTGAAGCGTCTCCGCCGCCGTCCACAGGCCGACGCCGGGGATGGTCTGCAGTACCGTCTCCGCCTCGGCGAGGGTCGACGCCCTGTCGGTCGCACGTTCGAGGGACGGCGCCACTGCGAGCACCGCCTGCACTGCTCGCGCCCGGCGAGGATCGACACCTGCGCGGTGCCACTCCCACGACGGGATGCCGCGCCACTGCTCGAGTGTCGGCGTTACGCGCATCCCCTCCGGAGCAGGGCCGGGCGCAGGCTCGCCGTACCAGCGGAGCAGGCGCGACCACGAACGGTAGGCCTCGATGCTCGTCACGCGCTGCTCGATGATGGCGGGGATGAGCGCCTCCAGCATCCGGCCGGTCCGCGCCAGTCGCAGGCCTGGATTGCGGTGCAGGCTGTCGCGGAGCAGGGGATGACGCGCGACGTCGAGCCCCGACCAGTCGTCGTCGCGGCCGAGCAGGCTCGGGACGGCATCGATCGCCCATTCCGCTCCCGGCCCCCACGCGGAGGCCGAGACGCCGCCGCCGGACGCCCGATGGATGCGCAGAGTCGCCGCGCCCATCGGCGTACGCCAGGTGCGCCACATCCCCCGCAGGTCCCACGTCGTGGTGGGGTCGTACGGACCACGGCCGAGCGGCGCGAGCGTCCCCGAGAGGTCGAGCGTCCCGGTCGGTCGGTACACCGTCTCGGCGTCCGGCGCCGATGCCGCGGCGCGCGCCGTCGCACCCGCCGCTGACGCGGGAGCGGAGGGCAGGACGGCGGACATGCTCGAATGCTACGTCACGCACCTGACACCGACCCGTCACAAAGATGGGGTTCCCTCATGTCGGTGGCCTCCCCTACATTTCCCCCATGGGAATCGAACTCGACACGAACGCTGTCGCGCGCCTGCGCGACGCCATCACCGGCATCGTCTACGTCCGAGGCGACGAGGGCCTCGCGGCGGAGGTCGCCTGTTTCAACCCGGCGATCCGCCACGATCCGGACATCGTGGTCGCTGTCGATTCCGAGGACGACGTCGCGGAGGCTGTGCGCTTCGCCCGGGAAGCCGGAGTCCCGGTGCGCGTCCAGGCGACCGGCCACGGCGCGGAGGCACCGATCGTTGGTGGCATGATCGTCTCGACGCGCGGCCTCGACGGACTCTCCATCGAGGCCGCGTCCCGGCTGGCCCGCATCGGCGCAGGTCTGCGCTGGGCGCCGGTGATCGTCGCCGCGGCCGAGCACGGACTGGCTCCGGTCACCGGCTCGTCGACCAGCGTCGGCGCCGTCGGCTACACCCTCGGCGGCGGAGTCGGACCGCTCGTCCGCCGCTACGGCTTCACCAGCGACTGGGTGCGCGGGTTCCGTGTCGTCACCGCGGACGGCGAGCTGGTCACCGCCGACCGCGAGACGAATCCAGACCTCTTCTGGGCGCTCCGTGGCGGCAAGGGCGGACTGGCCATCGTCACCGAGATGACCCTCGAGCTGGTGGAGCTGCGCTCGCTCTACGGCGGCAGCGTGTTCTTCGAGGGCGGCGCGATCGAGCCGGCGTTGCGCGCCTGGGTGGACTGGTCGGCGGAGCTGTCGGACGAGGCGACCACCTCTGTGGTGCTCCTCAACGTGCCGGACGTGGACGGACCGCCTCCCTTCCTGCGCGGCCGCACGCTCCTCAGCGTCCGGTTCGCCTACCCGGGTGATCCGGCCGAGGGCGAGCGGCTCTTCGCTCCCATCCGGGCGGCGGCCCCGGTCTCCCTCGACTTCGTGGCCGAGATGCCGACCACCGCTGTGGCGAGCATCCACAGCGATCCCGAGGAGGGCGGTCCGACCTGGATCCGTGGGTTCATGCTCGACTCCTTCGACCAGGACTCGGCCGACGTGATCCTCGAACTCGCTGGGCCGGGGTCCGGATCGCCCTTCATTGCGGCCGAGATCCGCCAGCTGGGCGGAGCGACCGCACGCGACACGGAGGACGGCAGCTCGGTCGGCGGCCGGGACAGCGGCTACACGCTCAGCCTGATCGCGGGCGATCCGTCGAGTTTCGCCGACGCCGCACCCGCCCGTGCCCAGGCGATCGCCGAGGCGTTGCAGGACACGGTCTCCGCGATCACCAACGTCAACTTCGCCGGTGACCTTTCAGACCGCGCCGCGTTCGAGAGGGTGTGGCCGCCGGTGATCTCGGAACGGCTCGAGGTCGTCCGTCGTCAGTGGGATCCGGACCGCGTCTTCGCGTTCGGGCCGGCCTGACCGGCGGCCCGGTCCGCGGGCGTCACTCGCTCCAGATGCTCGGCGCCTCGACGCGCGTCGACGGGAGGGCCGCATCCGCTCCCCAGGCACGCAGCCACTCGGGGACGGTGACATCGGTCGGCGACGGGCCGACGGCCTCCAGCAGTTCGTCGATCGTGACGATGCCGCCGCCGCGCTTGAGGAAGCGCCCGCGGATGAACGCCTGCGTGTAGATCTCGCCGTCGACGGTGAACCTCTGCTCGACGTAGACGGCCTTCTCGTCGAAGCCGAGGATGCGCGACTCGACGACGAACGGCTGCCACAGCTCCAGCGACTTGCGGAAGGAGATGGTCTCCGACGCGACGACCGGGTACCAGCCGCGCTTCTTGAAGATGGCCCAGACGCCGTTGCGCATCAACAGGTCGAAGCGGCCGATGTCGGCGATGGACAGGTACACGCCGTTGTTCATGTGCTTCAGGATGTCGAGGTCCGTCGGCAGGACGCGGAACTTCGTGCGCGCCACATCCCAGTGGCCGAGCCGCGCTCCGAATCGGGAGATGATCGCGTGAAGCATCGTCCGAAAGATCATGTGCACGGCGATCATGTTAGTGATCCGCCACCGCAACGGCGCATTCGTTGTGCGATGTCTCCAAGCACCGGTCGGCCGGGGTGGATGCGGCTTGTGCGCTCCGCATCACACCGACGGGATGAGATCAGCTGATGCGAAGGCTGGCGATGCGACCGTCGCGCAGCTGGAACTCCATCGGGCCCGTCCCGTTGAATCCGTCGCCCGTCACCGTCAGGGTGACGATCCAGGTGCCGGGCGAGCCTTCGTGGGCGTCGACGAGCTCGAAGTGCGACTTCACGCCGATGTTGTCGGTGCTGTCCCAGCTCCGCACNCCGGCGTGGCCATGGAACTCCCGACCCCAGTCGTTCAGATAGGCGTCGTCGGTGAAAGTGTCGACGAACGCGGCGGAATCGCCCTCGTTGGTCGTGTCGATGAACCGCTGGATGGGTTCGGGCAGTCCGTCCTGCGCCATGGCTGTCTCCTGTCTTCGTCGGTGGTTCCGAGGAGAATCTCAACACGTTCAGCGCGGCAGCGGAACCTCCACGATGCTCGTGCCGGCCAGCGGTGCGGAGAGCGCCTGGTCGAGCTCGCCCTTGGTGCGGGCGACGGCGTGGTGCCAGCCATAGGCTTTCGCGAGCGCCGAGATGTCGACCGCCTGGGGCGTGTAGAGGACGCGGTCGAANGCGTCGGAGCTGGCGGTGGCGGCGACCTCCAGCCCGTCGAAGATCGTGCCGCCGCCGTCGTTGCCCACGATGACCTGCAGGTGCGGGCGTGTCTCCCCCGCGCCAAAGAGCAATGAACCGACGTCGTGCAGCAGCGCCAGGTCACCCAGCAGAACACGGGTGACTCCGCTCGGGGTGCCGGCCGCGCGTGCCGCTGTCTGGCTCGCGAGCGCGATCCCCGTCGCCGTGGCGATGGTTCCGTCGATGCCGGCGAGCCCGCGGTTGGCGTGCACGGCGATCTTCTTGCCCGGCACGATGCGGTCCACGTCCCGGATGAGGCGGGATGCGCCGAGCACCAGCCGGTCGTGCGGCCAGGTGTAGCGCCAGACCGCCTCCGCGAGCAGTGCGCGCGTGATCGGAGCGCGGATGGCCGCGAGTTCGGCGGAGGCGAAGGCGAGGGCGTCGGCCGGATTGAACGAGCGGGCCTTCTCCACATCCGGTGCGACCGCGGCGGGGTCCGCTTCGCGTTCCGCGAGCTCGGCGATGCGCCGGCTGGCGAACACCCACCGGCCGACCCATCCCCTGACCTCTGGCGAGCGGACGTCGATCGTCTCGGCGGCCCGGACCCCGCCGACGATGCGCGCCCGGTGCCCGGGGTTGTACGCCTGCGCCCCGGTGGGAGCGACGACGACGACCTCCACGTCGTCACGGGTGAGCAACGCCGGCACTTCCCTGCTGAGCGTGGGATGCCCGAACACGATCGCCCGCTCGACGGCACCGCCGAACGTGTCGTCGCTCAGCAGCTCCCGGTACGACACGACGAGGTTCGGTCCGAAGTGGGCGCCGCTGGAGACCTCGGCCAGGAGCGGGAACCCGCCATCGCGGGCGAATTCCTCGGCCATCGGCCCGGCGTCGGCGCCCGCGACGACGACGGTCTTCGGTCCGCCCCCGACCGAGACGACCTCGCGTCCGAGTGCGTCCGGCCCGGCGGTCGCAGGCAGCGTGCCCGCGATCGGTTCGGGCAGCGGCGGGACGGCCACGGAGAGCGGTTCGCGGAACGCCACGTTCAGGTGGACCGGCCCGGGATCCGCGGTGTCGGCGCCGACTGCTGCGCGGACCGCCGCTGCACCGAGGGTGGACGCGCGATCGGCCTCTCCTGGCTCACCCGTCGGCGCGTCCACATCGTCCGACCAGTGGACGGCGGATGCGTAGAGACCGTCCTGCTGCGTGGTCTGATTCGAGCGGATGCCGCGGAGTTCCTCCGGTCGGTCGCCCGTGACGATGATCAGCGGGATGCCGGCCTCGTGCGCTTCGAGGACGGCCGGGTGCAGGTTCGCGGTGGCGGTGCCGCTCGTGGTGACGACCACGGCGGGCGCACCGGTCTCGCGGGCCAGCCCCAGGGCGAGGAAGCCGCCGGAGCGCTCGTCGATGCGCACGTGCAGCCGCGCGGAGCCGGATCGCTCGAGCTCGGCCGCGGCGAGCGCGAGCGCCTGCGACCGGGAACCCGGGCTCACGACCAGGTCACGCACACCGTTTCGTACGAGGGCGCTCAGAAGCGCCAGCGAGAAGTCCGTCGCCGGATTCCCCGTGATCGCGCTGCCGCTGGCGGCGCTCATGCCCGGATCGACCGGACTCGTGCCGACCGAGGTGACGTCGCCCGCGTGCGGGCGGTCACCCATCCCGGCGGCCGGTCTGATCGTTGTCGGGACCGTTGTCGTCCAGCTCGGCGAGCTCCTTCTCGAGTTGCCGGATGCGCTCCTCCTGGTCGTGGTCCATCCGGAGCTTGCCCAGGAATTCGGGGTCGTCGTCCGGTGCGCTCACGCGACGCGAGAGGTCCGCCTTCCGACGGCCCCGGCCTATCAGGAACCAGAGGATCCCGCCGATGACCGGGAACAGGATGATGACGAGCAGCCACACGGGCTTCGGAAGGCCACGCACACGAGAACGGTCGAACAGGGCGCAGTCTGCCACCGAATAGATGTAGAACACCACGGCTGCGACGCCGAGGGCTATCCAGAGGCGAACCATGGGTCAATCGTAACTCTCAGAGACGCTCTCTAAGCTGGGAGGGTGAAGCGGATTCCCTCTTGGATCACCTACACCGTGCTGCGCCTTCTGGTGTTCGCGGTGCCGCTCGTGATCCTGCTTCTCGTGGGCCTCGTCTGGTGGCTCGCTGTCATCGCGGCCGCGCTGATCGGACTGTGCCTCTCGTACATCTTCCTGAGCCGCCCGCGCAATGCGGTGTCGTCCGATCTGTATGCGGTCCGTCACCGCGAGAAGCCGGTGCGGTCGGAGGACGACGACGTCGAGGACGCGGCGGTCGACAACGCGGCGGTCGACAACGCTGAGGCCGACGAGGCCACGGTCGACAACGCCACCGCCGAGCCGCGGGAGCGCAAGCGGGACTGACGCCCCCGCGTCAGAACGCGTACGCAGCGCCGAGGGCGATCCCCACCAGCAGACCCGTGAGACTCGTTAACTGCAGCGCGGTGATGAGCTCGCGCGGCGTACGGCTGAAGAGTGTGATCACACAGGCGGGCAGCGCCGCCAGGAGGGCGAACATCCCGTACCAGGCGAACGGGTAGAACACGGCCAGCACCGCGAGGATGCCGAAGGGCACCAACAGCAGCACGCAGAACACGATGCGGGATGCGACCCGGCCGAGCAGGACCGCGAGCGTCCGCTTGCCCGCCAGCTTGTCTGGTTCGATGTCGCGAATGTTGTTCACCATGAGGACCGCACACGCGATGAGACCGGCGATCACTCCGCCGTACCAGGCCTCCTGGTTGACGAGGCCGGCGAGCATGTAGGTCGTTCCGGCCGTGGCGACGAGCCCGAAGAAGACGAAGACGAAGACCTCGCCCAGGCCGTAGTACCCGTAGGGCCGCTTGCCGCCGGTGTAGAACCACGCCGCCGCGATGGCGGCGGCGCCGACGATCAGCACCCACCAGTACTGCGTCAGGATCACCAGGATGAGACCGGCGACGGCCGCCAGCCCGAAGAAGGTGAGGGCGACGGTCAGCACAGCGCGGGGCGTCGCCTTACCGGACCCGGTGAGGCGCCCCGGTCCGACCCGGAACTCGTCCGTTCCCCGGACGCCGTCCGAGTAGTCGTTGGCGTAGTTGACGCCGATCTGCAGCAGGACGGCGACGGCGAGACACAGCAACGCCCGGACCGGGTGCCAGACGCCCGGCCCCTCGGCGACCTTCGCGGCGCCGACACCGATCAGGACCGGTGCGATGGCGAGCGGAAGAGTGCGGAGGCGCGCGCCGGCGATCCAGTCGGCGGTCGTCGCGGGCTTCGCGGGAGCGGAGGCGGCTCCGGGACGTCGACTCCGGCCGCCGCGCGGCCCGCGGGAGGTCTGCGGCGCCATGCGCTCCGTGCGGGGCTTGTTCTGACTCATCACAGAGCGAATTGTAACGACACGGGCTATGCCTCCAGCGCAGCGGCCAGCCGCGCGAGCGCGACCCGATCCGGCTTGCCGCTGTCCAGCCGGGGAAGACGGTCCATTTCGACGATCCGGGCCGGCGCGGCCGCACGCCCCAGACGCTCTCTGACAGCACGGCGCAGCATCTCGAGCGTCGCCGAGGATGTCGCCTCGCCACTCACCTCGACAACTACCACGGGCACCTGTCCCCAGCGTGCATCCTCCGCCGCAACCACGACGGCCTCGTGAAGCCCCGGGTGTTCGCGCACCGCCCGCTCGACCGCGTCGAGCAGCACCTTCTCGCCGCCGGAGATGATCACGTTGTCCGCTCGACCCAGCACCGTCACGCGTCCGGCGTCATCCACGGAGCCGAGGTCGCCGGTCCGGTACCAGCGAGCATCGTCCGCCTCGTGGAATGCGGCCGCGGTCCGATCGGGATCGCCCAGGTACCCTTCCGCGAGCATCGGCCCGGATATCTCCAGCTGTCCGTCCACCGCGCGCACGACCGTCGTCGCGATCGGAACCCCGTCGTACACGCACCCGCCGGCGGTCTCGCTCGAACCGTAGGTGCTCACGGTGCGCGCTCCGATCGCCTCCGCTCGCTCGCGCAGCTGCGTCGAGAGCGCCTGTCCGCCGACCAAGATGCCGTCGAACCGCCGCAACGCGTCCGCCACAGTGCGGGAACCCGCTTCCGCTGCTTCCACGAGCCGCGCCAATTGGACCGGGACGAGCGACGTGAAGCGCAGGTCGTGGTCGAGCTCCTGGGCGAGNGAGGCGAACCGTTCCGCCTCGAAGTGCCCTCCGCCGTAGAGGATGGGTTCTGTCTCGGCGGCGAGCGATCTCACGAGCACCTGCGCGCCGGCCACGTAGTGCGTGGGGAGCGCCAGCAGCCACTGNCCTTGTCCGCCGAGAGCACTCGCGGATGCAGCCGCGCTCGCCAGCAGGGCATCCGCAGAGAGGGCGACCCGCTTCGGCACTCCCGTCGATCCGGACGTCTCGATCACGAGCGCCACGTTCTGCGCCACGCGCCCTCCCGCATTCGTCCACGGCTCCGGTGCTGCCCCAGGCTCCGCCACTGATCGAGTGCCAGGTGGAGCACTGCGAGGAACGACCGCCGCACCCCCGGCGGTCAGCGCCTCCCGCAAGGCGACAAACACCTCCTCCGGACGCGACGCATCGATGACGCGGAGCTTTCGGGTCATCTCACTGCCTCAGTACTGCCAGGGGAACGGCGACCAGTCCGGCTCCCGCTTCTCCAGGAACGCGTCGCGGCCTTCGACCGCCTCGTCCGTCCCGTAGGCGAGCCGCGTCGCCTCCCCCGCGAACAGCTGCTGCCCCACCAGCCCGTCGTCGACCGCATTGAAGGCGTACTTGAGCATCCGGATGGCGGTGGGCGACTTCGTCAGGATCTCGTTCGCCCATTCGACAGCCACGGACTCCAGCTCCTCGTGCGGAACGACCGCGTTGACGGCGCCGCGCTCATACGCCCGTTGCGCCGAGTATTCGCGCGCCAGGAAGAACACCTCCCGGCCGAACTTCTGGCCGACCTGCCGTGCGAAGTAGGCGGAGCCGTATCCCGCGTCGAAGGACCCGACATCGGCATCCGTCTGCTTGAACCGGCCGTGCTCCGCGCTCGCGATCGTGAGATCGCACACGACGTGCAGCGAGTGCCCGCCGCCGGCGGCCCACCCGGGGACGACCGCGATCACGACCTTCGGCATGAAGCGGATGAGGCGCTGCACCTCGAGGATGTGCAGTCGGCCGCCGCGCGCGGCATCGATGGAGGACGCCGTCTCCCCCTCCGCGTATTTGTAGCCGTCGCGCCCCCGGATCCGCTGGTCGCCGCCCGAGCAGAACGCCCAGCCGCCGTCCTTCGGGCTCGGACCATTGCCGGTCAGGAGCACCACACCGATCCGGGGATTGGTGCGGGCGTCTTCCAGCACCGCGTAGAGCTCGTCGACCGTGCGCGGGCGGAAGGCGTTCCGCACCTCCGGGCGGTCGAACGCCACCCGTGCGATCCTCCCGCTGACGTCGTGATGGTAGGTGATGTCGGTGAGGCCATCGAAGCCGGCGACCTCGCGCCATACCTCCGGGTCGAAGAGTTCTGAGACGTCCGCTTGCATGGATCCAGCCTACGGTTCGCCGTCCCGCGCCGACCGGCTCGTGCAAAACTTGTGGAATGGTGCCGGACCTCGCCGACCTGTTGGCAACTTCACGCGTGGTCTCGCTCCCGATGACCACCCGCTTCCGCGGGATCACGGTGCGCGAGGCGGTGCTCATCGAGGGCCCATTCGGGTGGACGGAGTTCTCGCCGTTCGTCGAATACGACGACGAGGAAGCGACCTCCTGGCTGCGGGCGGCGATCGACTTCGGCTGGAGGGCGACGCCCACGCCTCTCCGGGACCGCATCCCGGTGAACGCCACGGTCCCGGCCGTCGCAGCCGACGAGGTGCCGACTGTGCTCGCTCGGTTCCCCGGCGCCCGGACCGCGAAGGTCAAGGTCGCCGAACGCGGCCAGACCCTGGCCGACGATGTCGCGCGGGTGCGGGCGGTCCGCGAGGTGCTCGGCCCCGAGGGCCGCGTGCGCGTCGACGCCAACACGCTCTGGAACCTCGATGAGGCCGAGCACGCCATCCATGCCCTCGCGCCCTTCGATCTCGAATACGTGGAGCAGCCGTGCGCGACCGTCGACGAGCTCGCCGAACTGCGAGGTCGCATCCACTACATGGGCATTCCGATCGCGGCGGATGAGAGCGTGCGGAAGGCCGCCGATCCACTCGCGGTCGCCCGGGCGGGAGCAGCCGACATCGTCATCGTGAAGGCGCAACCCTTGGGCGGGGTGGATGCGGCGCAGCGCATCGTCGCCGAGGCGGGGCTTCCGGCGGTGGTCTCCAGTGCCCTCGACACCTCGGTGGGAATCGCCATGGGAGCGCACCTGGCGGCGGCGCTCCCCGAGCTGGAGTTCGACTGCGGGCTCGGAACGGTCGCCCTCTTCGAGCAGGACGTCGCCGACGAACCGCTTCTTCCGGTGGACGGGAGCATCCCGGTCATTCGTCCGAGCGTGTCATCCGCGCGACTGGACCAGCTGCAGGCCGACCCCGAGCGCACCGGATGGTGGCTCGACCGCGTCGCACGGTGTCACCGCCTCCTCGAGCGCGGAATCGCACTCTGATCCGGCGTCAGCTGTAGAGGCGCTCGGGCACCTCGAGCCCGTAGATGGCTCGGCCCGAGTTCCAGATCGCCGCACACGCCGCACGAAGGAGATCGAGCTCGTCGTTTCCCTCGGAAACGATGCGGACGTCGTTCCCGTCGATCGTGACGGTTGCGTCACGTACGCTGACCGCGCCGTTCCGCGCCGTCTTCACCTCGGGATAGGGCTCGCTGAGTCCGCGCAGGTCGCGCACGATGAACGTCGGCCGCGAGTCCGCGTCGGCAGCGAGCAACTGCTTTCCGCCGTCGATCCCGGTGAGGACGAGGACGGAGGCGATGCCCGCCCGGTTGGCACCGAGGATGTCCGTGTCGAGCCGATCGCCGATGAAGAGCGGGCTCTGCGCCTGGAAGCGCGCGACCGCCTCGTCGAAGATCGCCCGCTCCGGCTTGCCTGCCACCAGGGGCAAGCGGCCGACCGCTGTGTGGACGGCCGAGACCAGGGTGCCGTTGCCCGGCGCGATGCCTCGGGCGACCGGGATCGTCCAGTCGGTGTTGGTCGCGATCCAGGGGCGCTCATCGTCGGTGCGCCCCTGCAGGGCGAAGGCGGCCTCGGCGAGGTCGGCCCAGCCCACTTCGGGCGAGAAGCCCTGGATGACCGCTGCCGGCGACTCGTCGGCCGAGCGTGTGACCGTGAAGCCCCCCTTCACGACCTCGTCGACCAGCCCGTCCCCACCGACCACCAGGATGCTGGAGCCGGCCGGCACGTGCTGCGCCAGGAGTCGCACGGCCGCCTGCGGGGACGTGACGACATCGCTCGGCTCGACGTGCAGGCCGAGGTGATTCAGGTGCTCGGCGACGGACGCATCTGTGCGCGACGCGTTGTTCGTGATGTAACCTACTCGTGTGGTTTCAGCAACGGCGTTGAGGCTTTCGACGGCATGGGGGATGGCGTCGGGCCCTTTGTAGACGACACCGTCCAGATCGGCGAGGACGAGATCAACGCCGTCGAGCGGCGCCCGGCCCTCACTGCTCCGTCGAAACAGGGCCATCGGTCGGCTCACCCTCCTCG
>Ga0006562J51391_1000461_pt1 | contig 20150 bp, 16 predicted proteins | sample Ararhi6_input_d2_FD_51391 | JGI IMG/M metagenome (IMG submission 51391) | reverse complement strand
ATCTTGTTTATACGAAGCGCCATTACGAAGTTCTTCTATCCAGCTGAAGCCTCTCTCGTTCAGGCCATTTTAAATAAAGATCAATATGCAAAAGCTGCTGGTTTAAATCAGATGCTGTTTAGTTTGTTTATGGTATTTGGTGTTGGAATAGGTGCCATTATGTATAAAACGATTGGACTTCACGGTGCTATTACCATTGATTTGGTCAGTTTTATTATTTCCGGTATTCTCATTCGATCATGCAATATTCCAATTGAAGCACGACAGCCAAATGGACAAGCAGGCTGGAAAGGCATGACCGTTAAGACGTCTCTAAAAGATTTTAAAGAAGGCATTCTCTATATTTTAAAAAATAAATTATTGGCTTCTTTAATTTTCGGCTTTTTTGTTTTTGGTCTTGTGAATGGCGCATTTGCCGTTCTTCCGATGTTTACAATGAAATACGGTCTTTCACCGGACCATTTTGAACTGCATACATCCTTTTTTACGATCGCAATCGGTGCCGGACTTCTAGTTGGAAGCTTACTTGGCTCTATTCTTGCGAAAAAGGTAAAGATGCAATATCTCATGTCGATTCCAATTCTAGTTGCAGGTATTTTAATTTTTGTCCTTGGTTCTACCCATACATTATGGTTATTTTATGTCACATCATTTGTCATTGGTACATGTATTGGTCCAGTCAACATTGTCATTGGAGGCTGGCTCCCAAGAATTGTTCACCCTCGTCTGATGGGACGCGTATCAGGGTGGGTTGATCCGCTTACCATGTTTGCACAATCAATGACGCTAGGTTTAATTGCCGTGTTATTTCCAAAGCTCATCACCAATGTTTCTTACATTTATTACGGAATGGGTATTATTATTTTACTCGTCTTCCTTTTTTACTTCATTACACTGCCAAAGTTCAGCAGAGAAGCTGCCGATTTAGATGTGCAACGTGAATTAAAAGGACAGGGAGTACAATAGATGAAGCAAAAAGGGCTAAAATAATGTTTATTTTAGCCCTTTTTCTTCTTTTCAGCGTGATAGAAAACCTTTGCAGTCTAAGAAGGACGAGTACTGGCGCGGAGCGAATTTCACATTCGTGAGCACCAGCACGCAGGACTGACAAAGAATGCGAGGGTTTGTCTACACGCTGAGGACTTTCTTCTATAGAAAGTCCTTTTTTCATGGCAGTAACATAAACGACGATTATTTTTTCTGCTCATCGAAATGATTTGAAGCAAAATGAACGATTCTATCGACTGTATAAATGCTGATAAATAAGATGATAAAAAGAAGAAAAGGATGAATCGGCCGATCATCTATCATATACACAATGCCTCCAACCACAAAAGCGACCAATAAAGGCGTTAAAATATCTTTCAATCTAAACCGTCCTTTCTGTTCTCATTGACTTTGATCTTCTTATCTTACAACCAATTTTCCTTTTTATGAAATAAAAGGAATGTTTATAAATGCAACATTTTTAATAAAAATTCTTTACAATATTGGAAGTTTTATAGTAATATAGTCAGGTTGGAGGTGAGGGGTATGCTAAAAAGCTATTATTTTATTCATACAAAAAATGATCAAGGACAATACGTTGTACATACAGAAGACTGCGCATTTTTAGGTGATGCAGCAAGTCGTACATTGATTGGTCTACACATGAACAGTGAAAGCGCCATGGATGAAGCCAAAAAAATGACGAGTGAAACTGATTTTAACGGCTGTTTTTACTGTGCTTATTCTAGCCATACGAAATAGTCCATGATCTTAAGCCATATGTTCGACCATGATTGTCTTGCATATGGTAGATTTTATCCGGCAATCCCGTTCTCATATAAGTCATTAACTACCCATTTATTTTAAAATAGGTAGTTATCTATGTTTAATAGTTCACTTTATATACATTTCACATATTTAATTTACCTTATCATCTATCAATGAACCCAATTTCTTCTTTTCCCCTCTTATTTTAGGCTGGTATAATGCCATGAATAATATCATGTATACAATACACGCTGTCCCTATCCACTGGAAAAGACCAAATGGCTCTTTTAACCAGAAAACAGTGGTTATCACTGCTGCAAGGGGTTCGACACTTCCAATTAAGCTTGAGTCCTTCGGAGATAAATACTTCAAACTTTCGATGTAAAACCAAAAAGCGACCATCGTTCCAAATACAATGACAAATAATAAATAGATATACGCTTCAAAAGGTAATTGAGACAGATTCACCTTCCATGGAGGATGGACCAAGCTAAGGGCAGCTCCCCCTATAAGCATCGCCCAGCCAACAACAACAAGTGAATCGAATTGTTTTAACAGGTTGATTGGATATAACGTATAAAAGGACAATGCCACGGCTGATAGTATTCCCCAAAATACCGCGACAGCTGGAACAGTTAATGTGGAAACGGAACCATTCGTCAATAAGAGAAACATGCCAACCAAAGCCAATGCGACCGTCAACATATCTCTTTTTGTAAAAGTGGATTGCCGGCGAAATACTAGATACACGATAATCATGACAGGTGCTGTATACTGTAGCAATGTAGCTACCGCAGCATTCCCATGATGAATGGACACCATATAAGTATATTGAACAGCTAACATGCCCATTAGTCCAAATATCAGCACTTGAATGGCCGTACTCTTCATTTTCAACACGCCAATCAATTGCGTGCGTTCTTTCGTCATGTAATGAACAAATAAAAGCAACCCGCCTGAAATGAGCAGCCTGACAGTGACCAGCCAATGGACGTCAATTCCATATTGCTGAAACAATTTTTGTGAAACGGTTCCTCCTACTCCCCAACAGATAGCTCCTATCAGTACAAGAAAGATTCCCTTTCTCCTCTTCATTTTTATTCTCCTCAATTCTAAAAAAATCATGATAATATAGTTGATAGTAGTTCAATTTTTTACATATTGATATATCAATTGAACATAAAAATAAAAGAATATTGAGGAGAACCATGCACAATCATCATTTTCTTATTGACAACAATCTGAAAGAATTAACGGAGCATTCAACCACCACATGGCCTATTGCTCTATATCATACAAAGATTCGTGATCATATGAGCGGATATATCCCTCTTCATTGGCACGACGAATTTCAATTCGTCTTTATTTTAGAGGGAGAGGCTGAGTTTCACATTAACGAGAAGATATTGAACATTCAGCAAGGAGATGGTGTATTCATCAACAGTGGCTGCTTACACATGGCAAAGGATGCAAATGGGACGACATGTACTTATATTTGTTTAAACGTTTCACCTCACTTCATCACAGCCAATGAGTTATTCACCACGTTCGTTCATCCATATATGCATGCGAGTCAAACACCTTTTATTTTATTCAACCGAAAAGACGGATGGCCAAACCGAATCTATCAATGTATACAAATCATTCAACGATTAATCGAACAAACTCCGGCATATTATGAACTCGAACTTAATATACAGCTCATCACGATTTGGAAATGCCTTTTACAAAATCGTTTTCAACTGACATATGATGCTCGTAAGCACGATAGAAATGAACGTATGAAACATATGCTGAATTGGATTCATGAACATTATCATGAAAAGGTTCTTCTTCAAGATATCGCTCGTGAAGGACAATTAAGCCGCTCTGAATGCTGTAGATATTTCAATGATATTTTAAAGAAATCTCCTATACATTATGTGAATGAATATCGAATTCAACAAAGCCTCATTTTGCTTCAAAAGACGGACTTAAACATAACAGAAATCGCCTACCAAGTTGGCTTCAGCAGCACTAGTTATTTTATTAGTATTTTTAAAAGAGTAAAAAATACAACACCTTTATCATATAGAAAATCAAAGGCATCGTTTACATCCAACTGAAACGCCTAGTTGGAAAGGATACCGGATAAATGATGGTGCTCTTGCTAAGAAGGATTCATTCATTGTTCTTCTTCACGTTTCAGAATCATCATGAATGGCTATTGTAAATAAGAGTGATGAAAATCTAATGGTTTTTACAATAAGTCTATTTGCAATTTACTAATAAAAACGTATAATTTATACTAAGCACAGGAAGACGAAAGACAAAGGAGAGAAAAAATGGACGATTATGCTCATACTAAAGACATAGAACCTACAGCAGAAAACATCGCAAAAGCCATTTATACTGTTAACCGCCATGCTAAAACCGCACCAAATCCCAAGTTTCTTTATCTTTTGAAAAAACGTGCGCTGCAAAAACTATTGCAAGAAGGTAAAGGAAGAAAAGTGGGCCTACATTTCTCTAACAATCCCAGATATAGTCAACAACAGTCCGACGTGCTGATTGAAATTGGAGATTATTATTTTCATCTGCCACCAACCAAAGAAGACTTCGAATTTTTGCCACACTTAGGAAATTTAAATCAATCATATCGCAATCCAAAAGCGAATATGTCATTAAATCGAGCGAAACAAATACTTCAAACGTATGTCGGTTTAAAAGAAAAACCTGCCGCCACAAAACAAAAATCACATTATACAAAACCCGTCTTCAAACGGCTCGGGGAAAGTTATTTTTAAACAGAAAAACCACTCAAAGCGAGTGGTTTTTCAGATTATGGACAAAGGGCTAAAATGTTGTTTATTTTAGCTCTTTGTCTTCTTTTCAGCGTGAAAGAAAACCTTTGCAGCCCTAGGAAGGACAAGTACTGGCGCGGAGCGAATTTGGCATTCGTGAGCACCAGAGCGCAGGACTGACAAAGAATGCGAGGGTTTGTCTACACGCTGAAAAACCACTCAAAGCGAGTGGTTTTTTCTTTAGATAATAAAATGATCTACTTTTTCAATCAGCTGATGAATTTCTGGTTTACTAATTTGATCATCTGCACCGATGGTTTCCCCTTTATGACGCAGATCGTCCGTAATTAATGAAGAGAAAATGAGAATTGGAATGGACTGTGTTAAAGGATTGTCCTTCAGCAGCTTTGTTAATCGATGTCCATCCATTTTTGGCATTTCTATATCTGTAATAATCATATCAATTTCTTCTGTCACACTAATGCCTTTACTGACAAGATCCATGACATGGTCATATGCTTGTTTTCCATCTTCAAAGGTCACAATGTTTTTATAGCCTGCCTCGGTTAATTCATTTGTTAATAAGCGCATAAGAAGCGGAGAATCTTCAACAACATACAGCTTCTTCCCTGTTCTTCTCTCGTCTTTCTCACCGTCAAACATATGATATGTGTCTACACCAGATGCAGATTCAATATCATAGATGATTTTTTCGTAATCTGGAAGGAAAATCATTTTCTCGTCAAGCTTGATGATCCCTGTTAAATGACGGTCCATTCCTTGATTGAGTGCAGTTGGTTTTTCAATCTCTTCCCAGCTGACGCGGTGAATTTGTGATACCGTTCCTGTATGGAACACAAATTTCCGTTGGTTGAATTCAGTCACAATGTATTTCTCTTGTTCTGACTGATCTGACTCGACATTAAAAAAGGAAAATAGATTGATGACTGGTAAAATCTCGCCTCGTAAACTAATCATCCCTTCTACATCTTGGTGAGAGTGCGGTACAACTGTCACCTCAACTGGCTGAATAATTTCTCTTACTTTCATGACGTTAATGCCGAATTGATTTGAACCAATTTCAAACTTCACAATTTCCAATTCATTAGTACCAGAGTCAAGTAAAATTTCTTGTTTGTTTAAAGCCACGGAAATCCCTCTATTCTTCAATATAAGATTGTACTTTTTATATCGGCAGCATGGGTAAAAAGTTGACGTTTCTTTACGCTTTCTCTCGCACGAATTGATGAATCACAAGTCCTATGGCTGCAAGGATGAGCAAAGACCCTAATGCAAGACGGCTTGCGAGATTCCCATGTGATGCAAATAGAAGTGTGACGGAGCCATAAATGATGGGACCAACAATTGAAGACACCTTTCCCGAAAACGCAAAGAGACCAAAAAATTGTCCTCGTTTTTCTTTAGGCGTCAGCTCAATAATGAGGATTCGTGATGATCCCCAGCTCGCGCCAAGTGAAATGCCAAATAAACTGCCTGCTACCCAGAAGACCCATTCCGTTGTCGCTGTCACAGCTAGAATGAGCGCCACAATTAAAATGACATACACGACTGTAATCGAGCGCTTTGCCCCGATGGCCTTTGTGACATATCCGAATAGAAACGAGCCAATGATACTTGAAATCGTGGACACAAGATAAAGCAAAATAAATTGACCTGCGGTAAAACCAATGATAATTTTTGCATAAACAGCCATCATCGCAATCGCTGTCTGCAACGCATCATTCATAAAAAAGAAGGCGATCATAAAAATAAAGGCCGGTTTGTACTGCTTCATCTCTTTAAATGTACGAATAATCTCTTTATACCCGCTGAAAAAAGACGACTTTTTCTCTTGCTGCGGGAGAGGTTGAGGATCTTTTATAATAAAGAGAAAGGGCAGAAAAAAGAGAAAGAATAAAAGGGCTGTCGGAATAAATGCTTCATGAAACTGGTCATTTCCTACAAGTAAATAAACAGAAAGGCCGACAAGTGTACCTAAATAGCCGACAGCAATACCGAATCCAGAAATGAGGGGGATTTCATCCTTTGTCCCAAGATCGGGCAAAATGGTGTCATAAAAAACAAGACTAGAGTGATAGAAAAATTTGGCGATAACAAACAAGGTAACCACCACCAATAAGGAGACAGGAAGACCAAACCATTCGCTTGAGAAATCAATCCCAGCAAAGATCCCCATCATAAAGGTACAGGCAATACAAATCAGGGTAAACACCGTGATATACCGCTTCTTTTTCCCTGTACGATCAATCAGCACACCATATAAAGGCGTAAAAATGACGAGGAAAAAGCTTGCAAGTGCGTTCGCATAAGAAATAAATGTACTAGCGATTTGATCCATCCTCGCACTGTCGCCTATCGTCTCCTGCAAGTAAAACGGGAAGAAAATGGTGATCATATTCGATGAAAATATCGTATTTGCAAAATCATACAATGCCCAGGCCAAAACAGGTGCTGTGAAAAAGAGCCCGAAGCTTGCCCCTTTTTTCTGAACGGTCATTTTCCCTCTTTTCAATAGATTGACTCCCTTCTCTGCTTTTATTTTCACTATCATTCTACTTTATGTGACGTTTCCCTCTTCCATACAAGCAATCTATACAAAAAACACCCCTTACTATTTAGCAGAGGTGCTTCTTTTCATTATTTCTTTACGACAATGGTACTTGCAATCAAGTCGTGAAGTGCTTGTTTTTTTTCTGTGAAAAACGCAATGATGTAGCCAATGAATAAGATTGGAGACAAAAAGCCTTTTGCAAAAAAGCGGCCTGTCGCGCGCCCGAATGTTATTTTTCCACCCGTTACTTTTGTCACTTTGATGCCAAGAGCCATCTTGCCAAGAGTTCCTTGCAACTTTGATGATTCCATGATCGCATAATAAAGCCAAGTCACCGCGATACCGATTAAGGTCGTTACGCCATAGAAAAAGAGAAGGCCCACAATGACTGCCCATTCTTCATCCGTGATCACCGTTGAAGAATAGTAATAGCTATCATCATACATTAAAAATGCCGCCTCAGGGCTTGAGACAAAAAAGAGTGTTGCGAGAATAAATACAATGATTGAAAATGGTACACTAATAATGACACCGTCTAAAAGATGAGCAAGAAAACGGTAACCTACTCCAGCTAGTTCAGGATGTTTTTCTTCTTGAATAGGTGCTTCTGACATGTTTGTTTCCATCCTATTTCTCCTTTATTATGTATGTTTTCTATAAATTTCTTATAATCATTCGTTATTATATCTTATGAATATCGCAAGATCAATGGAGCTTTACATTTTTACATGAATTTTAGATCATTTTTAAATGATGATTTATGTGAATAAATACTGAAAATTCACGAAAATTATGGCACATCTAGTTCTTTCAACGCCTGATTTTTTAACATTTTGTGATATTTTCCTCTCATTTCGATTCTTCTGTTGACAATCACGTTTCACATGGTACAATAGTCAAGGATTTTTTAAAGAAAGGTGTTCATGATGGGAACTGTCGTACTATTAAAGAACAACGAAATGACTGTGATTGAAGATATTTGCGAAGCTGATTTTTTAGATATGAAACATGGTTTATCAAATGAAGATGCTGCTTATATCTCTTGGTATGAAGATTACGATACTGCTTATGGATATTGATTTCATTTCATAGATGAAGCGTAAAAAAAGGCGATACAACCTTCAAAGAGGTGGTATCGCCTTTTTACGTTTGCGTGCTTCTTTCACTTTCAGGTTCTACATGAATAAAGATTTGTGCATGCGGAAACGCCTGCTGGATGTTCTCTTCAATTCGATCACATAATTGGTGAACATCTTCAATGGTTGTTTTTCCATGAACAATCAAATGGAAGTCAATATATTCTTCAGCACCGGATCGTCTTGTTCGAAAGTCATGATATTCAATGAATTCTTGGCTGAATGTTTGAATGATGGCCTCTATTGCTTGTTCTTCTTCCGCGGTTAACCGGGCGTCAACAAGCGGCGGGAAGGCTTCCTTCATGAGTTTAAACGCTTCACGCATAATATAGAGCGCTAGCACCATTCCAATAATCGGATCGAGGAAATACCAGTCCGTTAATGCAACAAGCAATAAACTAATAGCGACCCCTAGTGACGTAAACACATCTGTTAAAAGATGCAGCGCATTCGATTTCATGGCAACAGAATGTACTCGCTCTGCCTCTTTGTTCACAACTCTCGACACAACAAAATTGATAAGTGCCCCGATCAGCATGACCACAATACCAAGTACCGGCAGTTTAACAGGCTCTGGATGCATTAATTTATGAACACATTCATAAATGATCCAAATCCCAGCAACAAAAATCAACAAAGTTTCAATCGTTCCAGAAATATTCTCAACTTTCCCATGTCCATAAGGATGTTTTGAATCTGCCGGCTTTCTTGAAATACGAACAGAGATAAATGCAATAAAAGAGGCCATTAAATCGAGAAAAGAGTGAATGGCTTCTGATAAAACCGCAACAGATCCAGTTAACACCCCTACAATGATTTTAAGGACCACAACAAACGTATTACTCATGACGGATAAAAAGGCTATTTTCGATGTCTTTGCTGATTGATCCATCTATTATCGTCCTCCTTCAGGAGATCGTATGCCTGTGAAAGCAATTCCCATGACTCGATTCTCTCGTTCTTTCAGTTTATACCGTTTTGCCTTATTCTAATCATCTTAAGCAGAGCTGTATTTTCCGAGCAGGTTACGCTATAATAAATGTTGCTCTTTCTTCATCTATCACTCATGCTGTGATGGATAGGAGAATAGACTACATATAACGATATCCGAAGCCTTTCCGCAGGTGACATTTATGCAGTGAATGGTAAAATAGGATAAAAACATAAATTTTTAAGGTGATGAGAAATGGAGCATTTGCTGAATCCAAGAGTAAAGGATATTGAAATTTCAGGCATTCGAACATTTTCAAATCTCGTATCTTCATATGAGGATGTCGTTTCATTGACCATAGGTCAGCCCGATTTTTATACGCCGCATCATGTCAAAACAGCTGCCAAAACAGCCATTGACGAGAATTTCACCTCGTATACTCATAACGCTGGGTTTCTAGAGCTAAGACAAGCGATCCAGCAATACATCAAAAAGAAAGTCCATCTTGATTATGATGCAGAGACAGAAATCATTGTGACAACAGGTGCGAGTCAAGCAATTGATGCTGCGTTTCGAACCATTTTGACTGAAGGCGATGAGGTCATCCTGCCCGGCCCTGTGTACCCTGGCTATGAACCGATCATTCGGATGTGCGGTGCGGTGCCCGTGCATATTGACACAACAAATGCCGGTTTTAAATTAAATGCCAAGCTGATTGAAGATGCATTAACGGAAAAGACAAAGTGTGTTGTCCTTCCATACCCTTCAAATCCAACTGGGGTCACGCTATCAGAAGAAGAATTGAAAGAAATTGCACAGCTTCTTGAAGGAAAGGATATTTTTATTCTATCTGATGAAATTTATAGTGAGCTGACATTTGATCGTCCACATCATTCCATTGCTTCTTTCTTAAAGGAACAGACGATTGTCATCAATGGACTGTCAAAATCTCATAGCATGACCGGATGGAGAATCGGCTTTTTATTTGCTTCCGCTCCTATTGCTAAACATGTATTAAAAGTACATCAATATAACGTGTCTTGTGCCTCGGCTATCTCACAAAAGGCGGCACTTGAAGCAGTGACAAATGGTGTGGATGATGCACTGATCATGAGAGAGCAATATAAGAAAAGACTCGACTATGTATATGATCGACTCATTTCTATGGGGCTTCCGGTCATTAAGCCTTCCGGCGCTTTTTATATTTTCCCTTCCATTGAATCGTTTGGGATGAGTTCATTTGATTTTTGCATGGAGTTGTTAGAAAGTACAAAACTTGCGGTCGTACCTGGTTCTGCTTTCTCTTCACTCGGAGAAGGATATGTGCGCCTTTCCTATGCATATTCACTTGAAACGTTAAAAGAAGGACTTGACCGTCTCGAACAATTTGTTCTTGAAAAGCGTTCCATACAATCAACAGACGGATGAAACAACGGCTCTCTTGCCGTTGTTTTTATTTTGCGGGAAACATGATGTGAAACACAGTCCCTTTCTCTGGGTGGCTATCTACCCGGATGGTTCCGTTGTGATTTTCTAAAATATTAAATGTCACCATGAGCCCAAGCCCTGTTCCCTTTTCTTTTGTCGTTAAAAAAGGTTCACCGATCCGCTTCATGACCGATTCAGGAATACCAATTCCTTCATCTCTAATCGTGACAAGTATCCCTTCTTTTTCGGCTTTGGCGGTAATGTCTACCTTCCCTCCGTCTGGCATGGATTCGACGGCATTTTTGATTAAATTGATAAACACCTGCTTCAGCTGGTTTTGATCCCCATTCATCAGGAGATCCTCCTCAATATCACTTGTGTTCATCAAAATTCCATTTAAGTTGGCCTGTGTTTCTAGCAGAGCGGTGACTTCGCTAATGATTTTTTTCAAATCAAGCGTCTGCATGGATGCCGTTTGCTGCGGCTTTGCAAGCATTAGTAGCTCACTTAAGATGATTTCAATCCGGCTCAGCTCAGAGAAGACAATTTCAAAATATTGATCACGGTCTTTTGTTTTTGGTTTAATGAGCTGTAAAAAGCCCTTAATCGCCGTCAGTGGATTCCTTATTTCATGTGCAATGCCTGCTGCCAATTGACCTGCGATTGATAATTTTTCAGAGCGCAGCATGAGTTCTTCTGTTTGTTTTCGTTCAGATATATCTCTTAAAATAATTTGAACGGCTGTTTCACCAAAAAATGTGGTAGGGATACAAACCATTTCTGTATAAATCAACCGGTGTTTAAACGTATGGCAGCTCATCGTCACAATCTCAGAATCTGATGCTCTTTCGATAATACGTGATATGCTCTTTTTGACTTTTTGCTGATCACATGAATGGATTTGATGAAAGATATCTTTTCCGATTAATTTATCGTAATGTTCGGCTTCAAATAATTTAATACCTGATTCATTCATAAATACCCATTTATGATCGTGGATGACGGCGATGGTATCAATGGAATTTTGGATAAGCAGCTGATACCGCTCTCTACTTTTTTGAAGAACGGTTTGAAATTTTTTACGGGAAGAGATGTCCACTAATAGTAAAAGTTCTGCCCGTTGATTTTGATAAATTGCCGGAGATGACTTCACTTCAATATGAATCATGCTCCCGTCTTTCCTTTTCCATATTTGTTCAATCATTCCGACTGGAAGGCCTTGCTGCAGTCTGTTGATTCGGCTTCTCACAATGTCATGGTACTCCTCGGCAATAAAATCAAACGCAGACTTGCCGATCATTTCATCTTTTGTACATACACCCATTAATTGCAGCATCGCATCGTTGGCATACACAATTTTCCCAAGTGCCGTAATACATAACGGATTTGGCAGCATGGCAATCAGATTTTCAGCTTCACTGACATCTTGGAAAGCCGGTAGACTGCCTAACGACTGTTCTGACACTTCTGTTGGTTGAAATACTGCTTTTTGAGGCTCTGTATTCATTACCCTCATTTTCAGGATCATTTCTCTACTCAAATCGTTGTCTAACCCATCACAAGCAACAAAATCAATGCTTGCTTCTACCCATACAGCTGTAAGATCACTTCTAAGCAGTCTAAAGTGGCAAATCTCTAGCATGTGCTGATTATAGAAATAACTTTCGACGAGAAATTGATCTTCGGTATGAACAAAGTCTTTCAAAAAACACCCTAGTAAATCCTTTTGTTCATAGAGCAAAAGCTGCTTACAATTGGAAGAAATGTAGAGAAAGCGGCCATTAGAAGAAAGAACGGCATGTAAATCAATATTCGAGTACAGCTGATTCGAATCTTTCATTTTTTGTTCCATCGTCGTCCGACCCTCCTTTAATTTTTTTAGGGTTGTCCTTAGTTTGATGTATAAAAAGGATTCGCTAGAAAAACCGTATTTTCCTCCCAATCTCGTGTGAAACGTCCATATTTTCAGCAAAAAGGGAGCACTTTCTCTTGCTGTGCTCCCTGCTGTTTATTGCTTTTCATATTTCTTTTGTAATTCAACGTACTTATCAACAATTTTACTTGGAATGGTTTTAATGACAGGATCTTTATCTGATACATACGGTGTGACGACACTAAATGCCACTTTCGGATTGGAAGAAGGATAATATCCTCCAAAGGTTAAATTGTACGTGGCATTCCCCCACCAGCTCCGGTTGGCACCATAGTAGAAGGTTTGGGCTGTACCCGTTTTCCCTGCGACATCATGCTGACCGAACCGGCCAGCGGCAGTCCCGCCTGTTGATGTGACCATTTTTAGTCCCATTTTGACGCGGTCGATATCTGCTTTCGAGTTGTTAATGGTGTTCAGCACCTTTGGCTCATATTTCTTCACAACAGGGCCTACTTCTTCCTTATTCGTTGGAAAGTGAACACTTTTCACCACTCTTGGCTGAATACGGTTACCTCCATTTGCGATGGTCGACATGTATTGTGCGACTTGAAGCGGTGTATACGTGTCATACTGGCCAATCGCTTCATCAAGCAAGAGTCCGCCGACTGTCTTAGGATGCGTCTGCATTCCGCTTGATTCCTGCGGCAAGTCGATCCCTGTTTTTACGCCAAGTCCGAATTGCGCATAGTAGTTTCTCATTTTTTGTAAGTGTTCAGGTCTTGCCGGTAACGGGCCATTCTTTTGGTAGGTGATTCCTGCCATTCTCATCGCCACTTGGAACATGTAAACGTTGGAACTTTTTTGGAGTGCCTGAAGGTCGTTAACCCATCCAAGATCTTTGTAAGACCTCTTCGGTTTTCCACTTCCCGCAAAATACAGCGGTGTATCCGTATAGGATTGGTTGTGTGACATGCCATCTTGATAACCAGAGAGGACAGTAGCTCCTTTGACAACAGAGCCCATTTCATACTGTGTCGTAAATGTTCCGATCGCATAATCTGTGACGTCTCTGCCGTCCATTTTCTTCCCTGACATCGCGAGAACATCACCTGTGTTTGGGTCCATCATCACAACAAAGGCACGGTCCATCATATAGTTTCTTGCACTAGCGGATCTTAGCTCTGATTCAACGATTTTGTCGACTTCCTTTTGCAGCTCCATATCAAATGTGAGTGCAAGGTCAAGTCCTCTTCGTCCTTCTGTCCGCTTGATTTCATCAAGCAGTTTTCCACCGACCTGTGTATATTGAACAGTTGCTTTTTCTGGATTGAGAAAATCCTCATATTGATATTCTAAATAACTTTTTCCTACTCGGTCATTTCTCGAGTAACCTCTTGCCATATAGTAATCTTCACGCTCTTTTATAATGCCTTGCTCTGGGGTGGTGACACCGCCAAGAACATTATAAAGGGTTTTTTCATACGGATATTTCCTTGTCCAGTCATTGATGACATTTACACCAGGCAGTTCATCAAGATGCTCTGATACAAGTGAGATCTCTTCGTATGTCAAACTTACGGATGATGTCTGTTTTGATTCTTTTGTTTCATCAAGCAGCGCAACTTTTTCGTCCCCTTTTTTCTCTTCGTTCGGGTCCATCGCTTTCACGATTTGAGGTTCAAAGGCATATCCGCCTGTAAACCTGCGATAGATCGCTGCAACTGCTTTTTCCTCTGCATCTTTTTCGATCGCCTTGACTTCTTTCTTAGGCACACGCTCTACTTGAAGTGGATAGACATCTTTTGATTTAAGATTCTTTTGCTCTGTTTTTGAAATGAGCTTATCCGCTTCTTCCGGATGGCTTGCCAGCCAAAAATCTCGAATGTCACGCTCTCTCAAAAAATCTGTATCCATTTTTATATAAGTCGCAAGTTTTCTTGCTACTTTAATCTTATCCTCCGCTTTCACACCGCTTTCTGATGTATAAACGATGGCAGGTACACTTTCGTTATCAACAACGACTCTTCCTCTCGCGTCATACATTTTTCCTCTTGGAGACGGGTATGATGCTGTTTTGACCTCAGTTCGGTTGGCTTGCTTTTTATAATCCTCACCATTGACGATTTGCAGCACGCCGAGCTTGATGACAAGTCCAGCAAATAAACTAAATACAGCGAAGAAAAAGAGATTAATTCTCCAGGCGTTCCGGCGCTTCATTTTTTTCTGCTCGGCAGCACCTTGATGCTGTTTCTCTCCCACTTATGTAGCTCCTCTCATCCTTTCAATCTTTTACAATTACCACTCATTATTGTAACACTTTTGTAATAGTTGTTACAGCGAAACAAGTGAAAAAAAGCTGTCAATCCCTATTCTGCAAAAAAATATACTAACACTTTAAAATATTGGTATGTTTATGTCGTTTTCTTTAAATAGAAAGATTCTCCATTCATTGATATGAGGAGATTCTTTCTATGACTTTAACAAAAATGACAAATGGGCGTTGTCAATGGAGGATGCTGGTACGTTTATAACAAAAAGTCCATGTTATGATTTTCTGTGAGAAAACAAAACAAAGATTTTAGGAGGAGTTACAAAATGAAAAAGAAATCATTCATTTTTTCAGCGCTGACAGCTGCTGCATTGATCACGTTCACTGGAGGGCATTCAGCTGATGCGAAAGAGCTTAACCTGAAACAAGTCATAAACGTACAGCATCAAGCCATTGATCTTCATACATTAGCTGCAAAATTACATATCTCTTCAGATGTAAACAAGCTAAGCACTTCAAATCAAAAAGAGATCGAAGCTCTATTAAACAAGCTGATCAAAAGTGGTCAACCTGTTACTGGTACAAAAGTGGTGAAAGAAGTAAACAAAGCAAAAAATGAGCAAAAACAAGAATCAGTGAAAAAACCAGCTACTTCTAAACCAAGCACACCAGCAAAAGAAAACACAACGAATAACAGCTCAAAATCTGATCAAAAAGACACAACTGCAACAAAAGCAGACAGCAGCTTAAATGCATTTGAACAAGAAGTGGTTGAGTTGACAAATAAAGAGCGTGCAAAACAAGGCTTAAAAGCTCTTTCCGTTGATTCTAAATTAAGCAAATCTGCTCGCGCTAAATCACAAGATATGAAAGATAAAAACTATTTCTCTCATACAAGCCCAACTTACGGATCTCCATTTGATCAAATGAAGCAATTTGGTATCACGTACAAAACAGCAGGTGAAAACATTGCTCAAGGTCAAAGATCACCTCAAGAAGTAGTAACAGCTTGGATGAACAGTGAAGGTCACAGAGCGAACATTTTAAACAAAAACTATACACATATCGGTGTAGGTTATGTGAAATCTGGTAACTACTGGACGCAGCAATTCATCGGAAAATAAGATCAAAAAAACCTGTCTCTATTTGGGACAGGTTTTTAGTTTGTCTTCTTTTTTCAGCCATGTGAGGGCTTGTTTACACGCTACAAACTGTTCCACCTAGGCGGGGCAGTTTTTTTATTTCACCCATAATTTATAGATGCTTTGTGTTCCGCTGTTTTCTTCGCCCTGTTCGCTGAGCTTTTCATATAATGACTTCGCTAGTGAAAGGCCTGGCATCTCTTCTCCCATCAGCTCTGCTTCTTCAAGTGCAATGCCCATATCCTTAATAAAATGCTTCACATAAAATCCTGGCTCGAAATCACCTTTCAGCATTCTTGGCGCAAGGTTTGACAAAGACCAGCTGCCGGCTGCTCCTGTTGTGATGCTTTTAAGTACCTGCTCTGGATCAAGTCCTGATTTTTCCGCATAAGCCATTGCCTCTGCCACACCTACCATCCCTGCTGCGATAGCGATTTGGTTACACATTTTTGTATGCTGACCACTTCCTGCAGGTCCTTGATATTGAATATTTTCTCCCATTTGCTGAAATAGCGGCAGGCACGCTTCATAGGCTGCTTTTTCTCCACCAATCATAATGGCAAGCGTGCCATTTTTGGCTCCTACGTCTCCGCCAGAGACCGGCGCATCTAATGCAAATAGTCCTTTTTCCTTCGCTTTCGCTTCAATTTCTTTTGCCAGCTGAGGTTTCGATGTGGTCATATCAATGAGGTATGTACCAGGCGCAGCATGTGCCACGAGTCCATCTTCTCCTAAATAGACTTCTTCTACATCTGATGGATACCCGACCATTGTGATGACGGCATCTGCCTCCTCTGCGATCTCCTTTACGGTCGATTTCCAAAGAGCACCTTTTTGAATCAATGTGTCTGCCTTTGCTTTTGTTCTTGTATAAACGAGAACTTCGTAGCCAGCATCCATTAAATGTCCTGCCATACTACGTCCCATTACACCGATTCCAATAAAACCAACTGTTTTGATTTGTGCCATCAAGAATTCCTCCTTATAGAGACTTTGTCAATCCACCATCAATGATGAGGGTTTGACCTGTCATATATGTATTGGCTTCAGATAAAAGAAAAGCCGCATATGCTGCAAATTCCTCTGGCTGTCCGTAACGGCCCAGCGGAATCATACGTTCAGCTTGAGCTTTGATCTCTTCAACCGATTGTTGCTCCTCTTGTGCACGGTGTTTGTCCAACTGTTTCACGCGCTCTGTTTCAATTTTCCCCGGGGCTAAGGTATTGATCAAAATGCCATCTTTGGCAAGCTCCTGGGCAGCTGTTTTTGTCCAGCCGGTAATGGCCGGTCTAAATGTATTCGACAGCATCAAGCCTGGGATCGGTTCTTTGACCGACATAGATGCAATATTTAACACACGTGCACCTTGTTTTTTTAAATACGGCAAGGCTTCTTTTAATAACCGAATATAGCTGAGTAAATGAAGCTGAAATGATTCCATCCAATCTTCATCTGTTAAGGTTTCAAGTGTTCCTGTTTGAGGACCGCCTGTATTGTTCACGAGTATATCAAGACGTTTTTCATCACCTGCTGCTGCGACGACAAGCGCTTTAATTTGCTCGGCGTCAGATACATCACATACTTGATACGTCAGCTTCCCTTTTACAAGCGGGGATAATTCTTTGACCGCTTCTTGCAGCGTGTGCTCATGTCTTCCCGAGAGCATCACATCTGCTCCCTCTTTTGCAAGATGAAAGGCAATGGCTTTACCGATACCTTGACTGCTTGCAGCGACCAATGCTTTTTTTCCAGATAGATTAACATGCATGTTGGCACCCTCCTCTGTTCATATTTTATCATACAAAAAGAACCTTGCTCACATGGCAAGGTTCTTTTCTGCAAGATTATAGTTTAAACCGATTGACTGCCTGACGCAGTGCCTGACTTGATTCGTTCAACATTTCTGTTGAAGTTTTCGTTCTTTCTAAAGCTTGTACTTGTTCGTCTGTGGAAGCATGTACTTCCTCAGCTGAAGCTGCGGATTCTTGTGAAATGGCCGCAATACTTTGAATGGAATCATTCATTTTCTGCTGTTCTTCAGTCATTTCATTGATTTGTGTATGAATGCTGTCAATGGAGCCGACAAGTGCCTGCATTTCCATTGTGATACTGCTGAGTGCCTCTCCTGTTGAATTGATGGCATCACCTTGTTCTTCATTCATTTTGCTTGCTGCTGTCATCGCTTCAGCTGCCTTTTTCGACTCATCTTGAATGAGTTTTACGGTTTCACTAATATGTTTCGTTGATTCTGCAGATTGTTCAGCCAGCTTTCTGACTTCTTCTGCAACAACAGCAAATCCTCTTCCGCTTTCTCCTGCTCTCGCTGCTTCAATACTTGCATTCAGTGCGAGTAAATTCGTTTGATCTGAGATTTCAGAGATCGCTGTTACGACGTTTTCAATATTTTTCGTTTTATGCTCAAGGTCAAGCAGCATTTGCTCTACCTTCTTCGATTCTTCATTCGCTTGTGTTGATTTTTGGACGAGCAGACCAAGAGCATCAAGCCCTCTATAGCTTGCATCTTCCGATGATTTTGAGTTGGTTTGCATTTGCGTGGCAAGCTCACCCATATGACGAACTTTTTCATACAAATGCTCTGATTTTTCATTAATGGTTTCCGCTTCTGATGCTTGTTTCGTCGCTCCTACAGCGACCTCTTGAATAGCCGTTGCAATCTGTTCACTAGATAGCAAGGTCTCGTTTGAAATTTGTGTCACTTCATCCGTTGATTTCACAACCTGATCTGAAGACTCTTTCACTTTTTCAATTAAATCCCTGATACCTTCAGTCATTTGATTAAAGCTTTTCGTGAGGAAACCTATCTCATCCTGAGACTTCGACTCAAGCGAGCTGGTTAAATCGCCTTCAGACACTTTACGAACATGCTCGATGAGGCGTTTAATTGGTGTTGTAATGCTTCTAGCCAATAAGTAGCTTAGAATCATGGCAAGTATAATGGCAATGACAGAAATAATGATACTTGTCTGATTCATTTGTTCAGTGATCCAAAGAAGTTTCTTTTTCTCGAAGCTCACACCGATCGTCCAGTTTGCCTCTTTAATTTTTGAGATGACGGTCAGCTGTTTGTCATCATCAATACCCGAGTTGTCGATCGCTTTTTTCACAGAAGCGACTTTTGAGATATTTTTTCCTTGCTCTGTTGGATGTGCCAAAATGGTCCCTGTGCCGTCAACTAAGAAAGCCGTTCCCATATAAGGAATCTTTTGTTCTTTTATATAAGACTGAATGGAAGCCAGTTTCAAGTCAAGTCCAGCGACACCGACTACTTTCCCATTTCGTACGATCGCCTTCGTGGCTGAAACGACCATTTCATTTGTTGCTTTATCAATGTACGGATCTGTCCATAGGACTTCGTCAGGCTTTTCAGCTGCTTGAATATACCAGTCTCGTTTAGACGGATCATACCCTTCACCAAAATCGGACTCCGGGAAAGCGAACATTTTACCATCACTTGTTCCTATATAGGCAAGCGAGATGAGTTCATCCTGCTCCTGCAATCCTTTTAATTCATCGTTTTCAAATGCCAATGTCTGCTTTGTTTGTTTTTGTGCAAAATCTTCAGTAAGTGTACTTGTTGCCAATTTGTTAATCGTATCACCGTAATTCTCAAGCTTTAGTGCTATGATGTCTCTCATGCTTTCTGCCGTTGCTGCTGTCGTTGTTTTCGCATCTCGTTCAATCAATGGTCTTAATACTAAATTGGAACCCACTTGAACTGCGACAACGGTTAAAATTAAAATAACTGAGATGAAAACAGCTATTCTCACTTGAAGTTTCTTAAACATCTCATCACCCCTACATCCTACTTTCGCATCTTAATGTGTATATCGGCAAAATTGGTACCGCATTCAATAGTTGTAAGAAAATTTAAATAGAAAAAACAAGCCATAATGACTTGTTTTAAGTAAAATATTCAATTTTTGCAGACGGAAAGTACTGTTCGATATATGATTCTAATGTCTGTCTAAGTTCTTGTTCTTCATCTTTTTGATAGATATATTTTCCAATTCCATATCTACCCCACTTATATCTTCTCTTTTCTTCATCTAGTTCTAGTTTTGTTTTCGGATAGTTTTTTTGGATGACACGCTTCGCCGGTTTTGTAAAACGGTGCTGAATCATTTCAAAGGTGATATCTTGTCTCACTTCTTCAGGGAGAGCTGCATCGAGTTTTTCAAATAAGACTTTATAGCCCTCTTGCCACCCTTCATGAATGTAAATAGGGGCAATAATAAAGCCA